>OBKR01001205.1_pt1 | contig 23479 bp, 23 predicted proteins | sample 1518991 | NCBI WGS metagenome assembly OBKR01 (sample SAMEA2452117, study PRJEB22498) | human gut metagenome | biome: human feces; feature: human gut; material: feces | place: Australia | collected 2012
ACTCCCTTTAACTCCAAAAAAGTATAAATCAGTAAGGACAAGTCAGAAGTATTGGCCTCTAACTCCAATAACTCCTTCTAACTCCCTTTAACTTCCCAAAAGTATAAATCAGTAAGGACAAGTCAGAAGTATTGGCCTCTAACTCCCAATAACTCCTTCTAACTCCCTTTTACTCCTTAAAAGAATTAACAACCTCTAACATAATTAGAAAAAATCATGACCCTTCGCAAAATCTTCATGTTGCTTGCCGTAACGTTATTGGCGAGCTGCACCTCGTACAAGAGCGTGCCCTATTTGCAGAATTCAGACGAGATTAACCCCGATTATGCCACCCTTCAGCCTTATGATGCCCGCATCATGCCGAAGGACCTGCTTACCATTACGGTCAATACCACCGACCCGCAGGCGGCAGCTCCGTTTAACCTGACTATGCAGACAGCAACCAATTCAGCATTGAGTACTGTTCAGTATACAACAACGACCCCTACTTTGCAACAGTATTTGGTAGACAATTCCGGCAATATCAATTTCCCGGTGCTGGGTTCTTTGCACTTGGGAGGTCTTACCAAGAATCAGGCGGAAGCCTTGATTACCGAGCGCTTGGGAGCCTATCTGAAGGAAACTCCGGTAGTGACCGTGCGCATGGTCAATTATAAGATTTCTGTCATGGGTGAAGTAACCCGTCCGGGTACCTTTACTGTAAATAATGAGAAAATCAATGTATTGGAGGCCCTTGCCATGGCAGGAGACCTGACCATCTACGGTATCCGTGACAACGTGAAGCTGATTCGTGAAGACGAACAGGGCCGCCGCAGTATCCATACCCTCAATCTGAACGATGCCAATCTGGTGCTTTCTCCCTATTACTACATGCAGCAGAACGACATCCTGTATGTTACCCCCAACAAGGCAAAGGCAAAGAACTCCGATATCGGTAACAGTACCACCCTCTGGGTATCCGCCACCTCCATTATGGTGAGCATCGCCAGCCTGATAGTAAACATCGTACGTTAATTTTGAAAAAGAAAAATCTGATTATGACCGACAATAACAATCTGAATGAATTCAGTCAGCTCGAAGAGCAGGCAGAAAAGCCCGTTGATTGGAAAAGCCTAGTGATGCAGTATATCGTTTACTGGCCCTGGATAGCGGGCTGTGCCGTAGTGGCACTGGCGCTCTGCTTTGTATACCTCCGTTATCAGGCACCCGTCTATAACGTTACGGCCAGTGTCTTGATTAAGGAAGGAGACAGCAATAAGAGCGGCCGCATGGGCGGAAGCATCAACATGATGGATGCCATGCAGACCTTCGGCATGTTTTCCATGGCGAATAATTTTGACAACGAGGTGGAAGTGCTGAAATCACGTGATTTAAGCCGCAAGGTGGTGAGAGACTTAAACCTGTACATTTCTTACCGTGAGCCCCGTGCTTTTGGTTACGATATTGACCTTTATAAGAAATCTCCCGTACAGGTATGGCTTACCCCCGAAGAGGCGGAGAAACTGAAAGGCGGTATCCGCATGCGCTTTGACTATGTGCCCGAGGGTGCCATTAAGGTAGAGGCCACTTATGTGGACCCGCAGACCGAAGAGGAAGTGGAGACCGAAAAGACTTTCCCTACCTTCCCGGCCGTATGGACGCTTCCGGTAGGAACCCTGACGTTGAGCCGTGATTCGGTAGGTGTTACCGGGCCGATGACGGTAGAGGCTAGCATCGCTTCTCCCGTTGCCGTGGCAGCGGCCTATTCCAATGCCCTGAGCGTGGAGCCTACCAGCAAGACCACCAGCATTGCCCAGCTGGCACTGAAAAATACCAGTGTGGCGAGAGCCAAAGATTATCTGGACCGCCTGGTAGCCATTTATAACGACGATACCAACGAGGACAAGAACGAGGTAGCTGCCCGTACTGCCGAGTTTATCGATGAGCGTATCCGTATCATCAACAGCGAGCTGGGAACTACCGAGCAGGAACTGGCGGACTTCAAGCAGCAGTCGGGATTGACCAATTTGACAGCCGATGCGGAATTGGCTTTGAAGGAAAACTCCGCTTATAACCAGAAACAGGCCGAGAATGCCACCCAGATCCGTTTGGTGGAATTTCTCCGTTCTTATATCAATGACCCGAAAAATACTTGGGAAGTAATTCCGAGCAATGTAGGTCTTACCGACCAGAACCTGAGTTCGCAGATTGACAAATACAACCAGATGCTCATTGAGCGCAAGCGTCTGTTGCGCACCTCCTCAGAGAGCAATCCTGCCGTGGTAACCCTCGATGAGAGCATCCGTGCCATGCGTGCCAATGTGGTGACTACGGTCGAGAGTGTGGAGAAAGGCTTGCAGATTACCCGTTCTGACCTGAACCGTCAGGCAGAGAAGTTCAGCAGCCGTATCAGCAATGCTCCCCGTCAGGAGAAGCAGCTTATCAGCATTTCCCGTCAGCAGGAAATCAAGGCAAACCTTTATCTGCTCCTGTTGCAGAAGCGTGAGGAGAATGCCATTACGCTGGCAGCCATTGCTAACAACGGCCGTATCATCAATACTCCGATGGCAGATAAATTCCCGGTAGCTCCTAAAGGCAAACTGTTCTATCTGATAGCTTTGGTCTTCGGTATAGCCGTTCCCGTAGGTATCATCTATCTCCGTAACCTTTTCCGCTTCAAGATAGAGACCCGTGCCGATGTGGAAGCCATTACTTCGCTGCCCATTGTGGGTGATGTACCGTTGGTAAAGGGTATGGATACGCATTCCATTGTGGTACATGAGAACCGCAACGAACTGATGGAAGAAGTGTACCGTTCGGTACGTACCAACATCCTTTATATGCTCCAGCCCGGTCAGAAGGTGATACTCTTTACCTCTACCATGAACGGTGAGGGCAAGAGTTCCAATATCGGAAACGTGGCAGCCAGTCTGGCATTCATGGACAAGAAGGTAGTGGTAGTCGGTCTGGATATCCGCAAGCCCGGTCTGAACAAGGTTTTTGGCCTGTCACCAAGAGCCCATGGATTTACCCAGTATCTGGCTGACCCGTCTATCGATTTGCTTTCACTCTGTCAGCCATCCAGTGTCAGCAAGAACCTTTATGTGCTTCCCGGTAGTCCGGTACCACCTAATCCTACGGAGCTGGTATCCCGTCAGGCACTGGACGATGCCATTGAGTTGTTGAAGAAGCACTTCGATTATGTCTTGCTGGACAGTGCCCCGATTGGTATGGTTACCGATACCCAGCTGATAGCCCGTGTAGCGGATATGAGCGTTTATATCTGTCGTGCCGACTATACGCATAAGAGTGATTTTGCCCTGATTAATGAACTGGTGCGCGATAAGAAACTTCCTAATCCCTGTGTATTGATTAATGCCTTGAATATGGACAGCCGTACCAACGGTTATTTCTATGGCTTGGGTAAATATGGCAAATACAGCCGTTATGGATATGGCAAGAAGTATGGGTATGGATATGGGAAATATGGAAATGCAGAATAATGATCTTTTCATAATTAGAAATGCTAAATGACAGATACATCACAAAATAACAAAAGAATAGCCCAAAATACATTATTGCTTTATGCAAGAATGTTGTTTTTAATGATAATAAGTCTTTATACTTCAAGAGTTGTTTTAAATACTCTTGGAGTAGAAGACTATGGTATTTATAATGTTGTCGGAGGGGTTGTTGTGATGTTTAGTTTCCTTTCGGGGTCATTGAGTACTGCTTCATCTAGATTTATTACTTATGATTTAGGTATAGGTGATATATCTATAATGAAAAAAACGTTTGGAAATATTGTTACAATACATATAATATTAGCTATTATAATATTGGTTTTGGGAGAGACTGTTGGGCTTTGGTTCATTTTGAATAAATTGCAGATATCAGAAAATAGAATGAATGCTGCATTATGGGTATATCAGTTTTCAATATTTTCTTTTATGCTCAATATTGTAAGTGTTCCATACAATGCAGTTATCATTGCTCACGAGCGGATGAAGGCTTTTGCATACATATCTATTATTGATGCTATTCTTAAGTTGCTGATTGTTTATTTGCTTGTAGTTATACCGTTCGATAAACTTATCATATATGCTTTTTTTATTTTTTGCATACAGCTTTTTGATAGAATAATATATGGTATTTATTGTTTTAAACATTTTGAGGAAACAAAGACTAAATTGATTTTAGATAAAAAAAAGTTTAAGGAAATATTTGCTTTTGCCGTATGGACGATGAATGGATGTTTAGCTGTGGCTGGATATACTCAAGGAATAAATATATTGCTTAATATGTTTTATGGTTCTACGGTAAATGCAGCTAGGGGAATTGCAGTGCAAGTACAAGGTGTAGTTCAAAATTTCTGTCGTAATTTTCAGATGGCATTAAATCCTCAGTTAACAAAAAATTATGCTCAAAATGATTTGGAACATATGCATCAACTATTAAAAGTAAGCTCAAAGTTCTCTTTTTTTCTGCTATTTATAATTTCTTTACCTCTTATGCTTGAGGCACCGTTAGTTTTAAAGTGGTGGTTGGGAATTGTTCCTGATCATACTGTAAATTTCCTTAGATTAGTATTATGTTCTACAATGTTAATAGCATTATCTAATCCTTTGGTAGTATCGGTTCATGCAACAGGAAAAATAAGAAAATTCCAAATTGTAGAAGGTACAATGTTATTATGTATTGTACCGATTGCATATATCCTTTTAAAGTTTTGGAATATTTCTCCTGAATATGTTTTTTGCGTGCATATTATTGTTGAAATATTAACTCAGTATGCTCGAGTAAAAATAGTTTTACCTATGATATCAATGCCTCTTATTGATTATTTGAAGGAAGTGGTTGTTCCTATAATTGTTGTTGTCATAACAGCTTTAATACTTCCATTAATTATATATTATAATATTGAACAATCTGTAAGTGCATTTTTTATTACTTGTATCTCATCTATTTTAAATGTCTTAATAAGTGTATATTATTTTGGATGTACATCATATGAACGGAGATATATTATAAATAAGATGCAATATATAATAAGGAGAAAATAATATAAATATTATTAAATATAGGAATTAATAATAAATTATATATGAAAGTTTTATTATATATATTAGCTTTCCTTTTTTGTTTCCGGTTTATGGGAATTATAGAAATTCCGCCTAAGATTATTCTTTGTCTAATATTGTTTTTATCTATAATAAATTTTAAAAGAGGACTTGAATTTAATAAGTATATATATTGGTTGTTTTTTTTCTTATTACTTAATTTCTTTTCATGTTGGTATTTTAATGATCAGGAAATATTTGATACTTTTATAGCAAGTTCTAGCTTTTTGAACTTATTGCTTTTTTGGTTTTTTTATGGATGGAAATTGGATATTGTACAGTGGGAAAAATATATTTGGTGGATTTGTTTATGTTTTGGCATTTGTTTTATAATACAGTATTTAGCATTTCCTACTATTATTTTTGGAGGACAGATTAGGACAGAAAGTGTAGAGCAGCGAATTGCTATTTATGGACAAGGATTGGCTTCTTTTTCTGTAATCTATGGTATGAATAAGTATTTAATATCCAGGAATATTAAATATGTGATAATAATTTTTACAGGCTTATTTGCTGTTTTTGGCTGTGGTTATCGTACGATGCTTTTAGCATTAATTGTAAGTATACTAATATTATTATATCGTTTAAAAATTTCTTTAAAAAGTATTATTCCTTTTATATGTATAATTTTGTTTTTGTTTCTTTTTGTAAATTCTGTTGATCTTGTACAAGAACAATTGACTAACATGATAAATAGACAGGAACAATTGGAGGGAGGAGGATTTGAAAATGATATACGTTATATTAATTTAATATATCGATATACATCTTATTTTGAGAGTCCGGTTGAAATGATTTTAGGATCAGGAATGCCTTTTGAAGGAACTAAATATTATATTGATAACTATAATTTGGAATATATAATTGGTTATTATTTTTCAGATTGGGGATTAATAGGCTTGTCGTGGATGATTGGAATTCCTGCTGTGACTGTTATGATTGTTTATTCTATACAAATATTTAAGACTAAAGTTCCAAAGGAATATTTATATATAGGAATTTATTTTTTTAATATATTAATATCTAGTATAACAACACATGAATTTTATATTTTTCATAATTATGTCGTGCAAGCTATATTGTTTTGTCTTTTTACAAAAGTATTAGAACAATATCATTTAAAATTAGGAAAAGTAAATGTTTATAATGTACATAAATAAGATAAGTTCTTATTTAAAAGAAGATTTATCTGACATGTTTATTTCTTTGCTGTTAGTTTTCAATTTGAAATTTATATTTTAAAATGCAAAAAATTGCTTTTGTTATTAGTGCATTTGGTGGTTCTACAATGCCGTTAGTAGAAACATTTCTTAAATTAGGGTATAATGTTGATTTATATAACTGCGTTGATCCTAGAATACATAAAACATCTTTTGAATCTTTTGAAGTTTATTGTAATCCTTCTATATGTGAAGTTCGAAAAGTAAAGTCATTTGGAGAGGGAATGCATAGATTTAGAGAATACAGTCAAAAAGGGCAATTTAAGATGTTTCAAGTAGGACATCTAAGAATAACGCATACAAAAAATCGTTTTCTCCAAGATTCCTTAATGCATTTATTTATTTTGTATTTTGCAAAATTGCTTAAAAAGCAAAGCTATTTATTTGTGAATGTGATAGGACAACAATTTTTTTTATCAGATTTGTCTGCAAGACTTACTAGTATAAAAGTAAATGTATTTCACTCTCTTCATGAGGTCTTTCAAGATCATTTAAATGGACGTTTTTTGGATAAAACAATAACCCCTTTGTTGTCAAGTCATGTACCTATCAATGTTTTTTCTCAAAAAACCGCTAATGATTTAAAACAGATGTTACCCCTGAATTGCAATAAGATAACATATATTCCATTTGGCTTGTTTACAGGATATTTAGAATATGATGAGATTGAAATTCCAGAATTAAATGGTGTTGAAGATTATATATTATTCTATGGTTATATTAGACCATATAAAGGCTTAAACGTATTATATAAAGCTGTTCAAAAGTTAAGAGCAAGAGGTTTTTATTATCCTGTTGTTATTGCAGGATCAAATAATAATGCTCTCTTAGATGAGATGAAAAAATCTGGTGACTTTATAATTATAAATAAGTGGTTGGATAATGCGAGTTTGGTAACATTAATAAAGCGTTGTCATGTTGTAGTTTGTCCTTATTTGTCTTCTTCTCAGACAGGGATTACTCAGACAGTTTTTAATTTCGATAAGCCTATTATAGCATCAAAGGTTTCTGCATTTCTTGATACGATAGAGGATAATATAACAGGTATGCTTGTAAATGTTTCCGATTCAGAAGGTTTATGCGAAAAAATGATAGAGTCTTACGAAAATAAAAAGTTATATTTAGATATGTGTAATAATATAATGGATTTTCGAATTCATTTATCCTCGGAAAATTGGGTTAATATAGCTCAAAAATATATAAAAAATTACACTAAAGAGAAGTGTTGATAATTATTGAAATTTATAAGAATTAAGTTTAGCTCTTTAGAGAATCTAAAAAAGTAGCAAGATTAAATATGGAAAACCATATAGTGATAATGGCTGGTGGAATAGGAAGCCGCTTCTGGCCGATGAGTACACCGGAATATCCCAAACAGTTCATTGATGTGATGGGATGTGGAAAATCATTGATACAACTGACCGTAGAGAGATTTGCTGCGTTGTGTCCGATGCGGAACTTCTGGGTGGTAACGAGCGAAAAGTATAAGGATATAGTAAGAGAACAGTTACCTGAATTGCCGGAAGAGAATATCCTGCTTGAACCGGAAGCACGTAATACGGCTCCGTGCATAGGATATGCATGCTGGAAAATCAGAAAGAATCATCCGGAAGCCAATATCGTGGTAACTCCGGCTGATGCGCTGGTGATAAATACAACCGAATTTGCCAGAGTGATAAGGGAAGCGCTTGACTTTACGGCCGAACGGAAGGCGATAGTAACCGTAGGTATCAGACCCAGCCGTCCTGAAACGGGATACGGCTATATCTGTGCCGGTGAAGAAGCCGGACAGGGCGAAATAAGAAAAGTGGAAGCGTTCAGGGAAAAGCCTGATTTGCAGACTGCGCAAAGATATGTGGCTGCAGGAAACTATCTGTGGAATGCGGGCATCTTTGTATGGAATGTGGAAACAATCACAGAGGCCATCAAAAAATATACGCCCGCCCTGGCCGAAATCATGGATGAAATGGCTGCAGACTTTTATACGGAAAAGGAAAAGGAAACCGTGAAGTGTCTGTTCCCTACTTGCGAGAAGATATCGATAGACTATGCAGTGATGGAAAAGGCCAGTGAAATCTATACGTTGCCTGCGGAGTTCGGCTGGAGCGACCTGGGTAGCTGGGGGTCACTGCGCACCTTGCTTCCTCAGGACGAACAGGGAAATGCTGCTGTAGGCACTAAGGTGAAAATGGTGGACTGCAAAGGTTGTGTGGTGCATGTGCAGGAAGAAAAGCAGGTGGTGCTGGAAGGTCTGGATGGCTATATTGTGGCCGAGAAAGGAGGACGTTTGCTGGTGTGCCGTCTGGAGAGTGAGCAACAGATAAAGGAATTCAGTAAAGAATAAGAATGGGTTTTATAAAATTTATTCCGTTGTTGAAATCCACGTTGTGGGGTGGCAACAGACTGCAGACGTACAAGAATTACCCTCAGAGCATGGATACGGTAGGTGAGAGTTGGGAATTGTCGGGTGTTCCCGGGAATGAGTCGGTGGTGTCTGAAGGCTGTTACCAGGGGCGTACTCTTTCGTCGCTGATTGATGAGATGAAGGAAGAACTGGTAGGTAAGGATAATTACCTTCGTTCAGGTAACCGCTTTCCCTTATTGATTAAGTTTATTGATGCCCGTCAGGATCTTTCCATACAGGTGCATCCGAAAGACGAGATGGCACGTATGCGTCATCACTGTCCCGGAAAGAATGAAATGTGGTATATAATAGATGCAGTTCCGGGAGCCAGACTTTGTTCCGGATGGTTGGGTAAAATGACTCCGGATGAGTATGAAAGACGGGTTGCAGACAATACGATAGAGGAGGTATTGCGCTGGCATGAGGTGTATCCGGGTGATGTGTTTAATATTCCGGCAGGTCGCGTGCACAGTATCGGTGCCGGAATTCTGTTGGCAGAGATTCAACAGACATCGGATATAACCTATCGTATTTATGATTATAACCGCAGGGATGCCAACGGTAACTTGCGTGAATTGCATACAGAGCTGGCAAAGGAAGCGATGGATTACAGTGAGGTGGATAACTATAGGGCTCAGTATGTTCCCTGTTTGAATGAACCGGTAGAACTGGTAAGTACACCGTATTATCATACTTCGCTGTATGAGCTGACAGAAGCAATGACGTGTGATTATTCGGAGCTGGATTCGTTTGTAATCTACATTTGTGTATCAGGAAAGGCAACATTGAGAGACGAAAGCGGTGATGTATCTGTGATATCACAAGGTGAAACGATACTGGTTCCAGCAAAGACCAATGAGGTGAAGATTGAGCCGGAAAGTGAAGTAAAGTTCTTGGAGTGCTGGGTATGATTTTGGTAATTGAAAAGGGATTAGATAATTTAATTTATGGAATAAGATTCTATGAAGCATTACGATTTTATATTGTTTGAAAATTATCATAGAGCTACACATCATAAAATAGATGTGATATTGATAGCGAAGATGTTAAAACATGAAGGTAAGAATGTTGCTATTTTAAATATATATGGTGAAGATAATGATTCTTTTATAGAAGATATTCCTATCATTAATTTGCCTTTTGCTCCAACTCTCCCAGATGATAAGTGGCAATTAAATCCTAAAAATAAAATTTTTTCTTTATTTTGTTCTTTAAGATTTTTATTAAAACAACATTTTTATATGAAGAAAGTAGTCCAAGTATTGGAGCCTATGGCTGATCAATTCTATTGTGGATCTTATCATTTAGGAATGTCTACACAATTTTTTAAAGTAAGAAAACCGTGTTATTATTGGGGGCTTCGTAGTGAAAGAATGAATCATTTTTGGAATCATTTTGTTAAAAATCCAATAAATGGTATCCGTATGTTGCAATTAAAGAAAGCATTCAAAAAGAATCATCTTCAACGTTTATTTGTTTCAAATAATATTATTATGAAGGAATTTGAACAATTAGGAATTCCGTTTAATCGTATGGTGATTCGTGAAGAACGTTGTATCGAAAAGATTCCTGCTGTTAATCTCAATACTAGATTTCAAAATTTAACATTTCTTGTTATTGGATTATTACGAGAAGAAAAACATGTAGATCAGACAATTGCTGCTTTTAAATTAGCGAATATATCTGATTGCTATCTTAAATTAGTTGGTAGAGAAAGACGAGGTTATGATTCTGTTATTGTATCAGCAATAAATGGAGATACTAGAATAGAAAGAGTTTCAAAATATTTGTCTTATGAGGAATTTAATGAGTGGTTTGTTAAATCTCATTTTGTATTATTTGCAGACGAACAAGGCCCATCATGTATAACGAATGGTACTATGATGGAGGCTTTGATTAATTATCGTCCCGTTATATGTCCTAATTATGATCCATATGCTTATTATATTAATAAATATGGTATAGGATTACTTTATGAGGCTGGTACAATTGAAAGTTATGCATCTGTATTACAAAAGGCTGCTACTTTGGGTACTGAATATTTTATACCGAATATAGCTAATTTTCTTAAAACTATATTGTTTGATAGAGTAAGTAAACAATTAATTAGTGATATTAATAATTTGTAATATTTTTATTAAATAATATGGGAAATGTTTTTTATTATATAAAATCGGATTATAAAGCTGCTTTATTTTTGGCGATTAATAATTTAAGACGATTGTTTTTTTTGAACACTTCTTCGCTATATATGAGATGGAAGTTGAAAACAATGGGAGTAAAATTAGGTAGAAATATTAAGTGGGGAGGAAATGCACAAGTAGAAAGGTTTCCGATGTCTAAAATTATTATAGGTAATAGATGTGTGTTTAATTCAAAAAGCATTTTTAATCAACGTGGTATAAAGAAATGTATTATTCAGACGGGCAAAATAGGAGCAGCAATAAAAATTGGAGATGATTGTAGTTTTTCAGGGATAAGTATTGTTGCCGATTCTGAAGTTCTGATCGGTAATAATGTGATGGTGGGTGCTGATTCTTTAATAGGAGATAGAGATGGTCATGCTGATAGGTTACATACCCATACTGCAAAGATCATAATAGAGGATAATGTTTTTATCGGAATGCATTGTATGGTTCTGAAAGGAGTAACAATTGGTAAAAATTCAATTATTGGTGCCGGAAGTATTGTAACTAAAGACATTCCTTCAAATGTTGTTGCTGTAGGAGTTCCATGTAAGGTCATAAGAAAAATAGATGATAGTGTTGACTGTAATAAAATTTGATAAAAATGGAGAATTTGAATGTAGTATATATAGGCCCTTTATCTTTCCCTTTAGGTTATGCTAGTACTAAGCGTAGAAGGTATATGGTTGATTACATGAATAAAAATGAAATAACATCACATGTTCTATCTACTAGATATAAGAAAGATAAAAATCTAATTAATCCCCAATCAGGAAAATATGGGAATTTTTCAGATTATTTCGATCTTTCATCCTTATTTTCCATAAAAACTATTTTTTCTTATTATAATCAAGGAAAGGCTAAATTAGAAGAATGGTATGATCCAAAGAAAAAAAATATTTTGGTATTTCATACAAACTTACCTATTGAAGATTTTATATTTTTTAAATATGCATTTGATCTTGGATATAAGATTGTATTTGATCAAGTAGAAACTAGTTATATAGCAAAAGGAACAAATGCTTCTTTTAAAAGAAAATGTTATATAGGATTATGCAATATTGTTACCAATTATGCATATAAAAGAGCTGCTGGTTCTTTTGTGATATCAACTGCATTGAAATTACAAAATGAAAAGAAATATCCATCGATGCCATTGTGTATACTACCTAATTCAACACCTGTTTTAATAGGAAAGCAGAAATCTACATTGTCTAATCCTGTAAAAATATTATATTCAGGAACCTATGCTCCGAAAGATGGTATTAAATTTTTAATAGAGGGCTTTTTGAAAGCTGTAGAAAAAAATGTTAATTGTGAATTAATTTTGGTAGGAAAAGGTAGTGAAAAAGATATGCAATATGTGCGATCTATTATTAAAACTAATTCACGAATTAATTATTTAGGATTTCTTTCTGATACAGATTTGATTCATGTTATGCAAAATTGTGATATACTGGCAATGACTAGGAATAATTCTATTTTTGCAAATTATGGTTTTCCTTTTAAATTATCGGAATATTTAGCAACGGGGAATATTGTTTTAGCTACAAGAGTTGGTGATGTTGACATGTATTTAAAGGATCAGTATGATGCTTATTTGATAGAACCGGAAAGTGCTGAACAAATAGCTAATGCTATAATTAGTATTGTCGAAAATCCGCAAAAAGCTTTGGATGTTGCTAGGAATGGATTTAGAACCATGCAGAATAGATTCAGTATAGAAAAAGTTGGTGAAATATTTTTATCTTTCTTGCGACAGGTTTGAGCATAAGGTTAGCGTCCAATTTAATGTATTAGGCGCTAACAAATTTTTTAAATTAAGATAAGCAATGAAAATATTAGTGGTACATTATCGCTATTTTATTAGCGGAGGCCCAGAACGTTATTTGTTCAATTTAAAAGATGCGTTAGAAAAAAGAGGGCATGAAGTAATTCCTTTTTCAATACGTACAACTAAAAACATTGAGACGCCTTTTAGCGAATATTTTGTAGATAATATAGGCAAATGTGATGAGGTATTTGTAAATAAGTATCCAAAAACAATACGTGCTTATATTGATTTGGTCTGTAGAGAGTTTTACTCATTAAATGTAAAGAAGAAGTTGAAAGAACTAATTCGGGTGACAAAACCTGATATATGTTATCTATTGGCATATAAACGTTCTTTATCTCCTAGTGTAATAGATGCATGTTACGATATGGGAGTACCAATTATTAATAGAATAAGTGATTATAATACGGTATGTGGAGCTTCTTCTCTTTATTGTAATGGGAAATTTTGTCAGTCTTGTTTCTTTGATAATGATATTAGCCTTTTAAAGAATAGATGCGTCAAGAATAGTATGATCTTTTCTATAATAAGATATCTTTCAATAAAATTACATAAAAAACTTCATGTTGAAGATAAAATTAAATATTATGTATGTACTAATGGATTTATGAAAGAGATGATGATTCAGAGGGGTTACAGTTCGGAGAAGTTAAAGATTATACCAACTTTTTTTAATGAGAAGGAAGAATATAAATTTATAGATAAAAGTATTCGTCTTCCTGTAAAAATATTAAACTTATTATACATAGGTAATATAGATGAATCTAAAGGTATTTATGATTTGATTGAAGCATTGAGTCTTCTTAAAAACTGCACTTCTTCATTTCATCTATATATAGTGGGTGGATTACATAAAGAAGAAAATGAAAAAGTTCTAAATCTATTAAAATATAGAGGATTGGAATCATATGTAACATTTGAGCCTTTCAGATCTGATGGAAAAGTCTTTGAATATTATTTGAAAGCTCATGTGACAGTATTGCCTGCTAGATGGGTAGAAAATTTACCTAATACTCTGATAGAATCGTTATTCTTTAATAGACCGGTAGTTGTTCCTCAGTGGGGATCCTTTACTTATACAACAAATGAAAATGTTGCATTTTATTATGAACCTCTTAATTATAAATCTCTTTTTGAAACATTATATTACATTATAAATCACCCGGAGAAATTAAAAGAAAAAGTTTTAGCATGCGATAGCTTTTATAAAGATAATTATTTAGAGGATTATCATGTAAATAATCTATTAGAACTATTTGAAAAAGCGATTAAATCATGAAAATATTTGAAATCGGTACTGGATATACTTCAATTCCCGCACGAATGGGAGCTGCAACAGAAATTGTTGTTGCAGAATTAACAAACTCAATGATTAAATTGGGGGAAGATGTAACTATAATTGATATTATGGATAAAAATAGAATGTCCACAACTCTTCCAATTAGGGAAGTGTATATGCCTCAGTTTTTCAGTTCTACTGATACTAAATTAGGTGTAGTGCATAAATTGAAAAGAGTACTTTATTCAGTTTCTCTTACAAAAACATTACATAAGATTATTCGTCAAAATAAAGATGAAAAAATTATATTTCATTTTCATAATCAATATAATTTATTTTTTTTCTTAAAACTTACATCTAAGAAAATGCTGAAAAATGTAACCATTGGTTATACTGTGCATAGTTATATTTGGTTTGGAAAATGGGAAGAAATAAAAAATACTATTGCTAAGCGTTATTTTCAAGAAGTGTATTGTTGTCAGAATGCTGATAAAGTATTTGTTTTAAATGATATTGTGAGAGATATGTTGGTTAAACATTATAATGTTGATCCAGATCGTATCGTTTCTGTCATAAATGGGGTGAATGTTGATGTATATAATGATGAAGTTGCAGATAGGAATGAAGTTGATATATTGAGGAAAAAATATAATTTAATAGATAAGAAAGTTGTATTTCAAGTTGGTTCTATATGTGATAGGAAAAATCAGTTAGGAACACTTAAATTACTACTTCCTTTAATGAAGCGGTATGATGACATTGCTTTTATTTATGCAGGGGGAATTATTGATTCTGATTATGCAAATCAAATACAATCAATTTCTCATAATGAAGGGTTAGAGAAACGAGTTATTTATATGGGTGAAGTTGCACCTGGTAAACAACTTAATAATTTATATGCTTTGTCTGATGTGGCTTTTATGAATTCTAAGTCTGAATCTTTTGCCTTAGTCATTGCAGAAGCATTATCAGCACGAAAACCAATATTTATTTGTGAGGATATAATGAAAAGTCTTGTTTTTTGGGGAAGAAAGGAAGGAGAAGGTATAATACGTATTAAAGATAGTTTTGAGACTGATTTTGAGAGGCTTTTAAAAGATAGGGATTATTATAAAGAAATGCAAACAAAGGGAAGGAATTTTATTGTAAATGAATTTAGTTGGGATATTGCAGCTAAATTATATCTTAAAGCTTTTTGTGAGAACTAGTAATTAAGTGCAACTAAGAAAAAATTATTATGGCTAACACAAACATTCCACAACCGACGGATGCCAGTATAATTCTGACTTACCGCTGTCCGATGCGTTGCAAAATGTGCAACATCTGGGAAAATCCAACTAAGAAGAGTGAAGAAATCGGAGTTTCTGATTTGAAAACGTTACCGAAACTGAAATTTATAAATCTTACGGGAGGTGAACCTTTCATTCGTGAAGATTTGGCTGAAATTGTAGAAGAATGTTACAAGCATACAGACCGTATCGTAATTTCTACTTCCGGATGGTTTGAGGATCGGGTAATAGCTTTGGCAAAGAAATTTCCGAATATAGGTATTCGTATTTCCATAGAAGGTTTGAGTCAGAAGAATGATGAGTTGCGTGGGCATACCGGAGGTTTTGATAAAGGATTGCGCACATTATTGACATTGAAACAGATGGGCCTGAAAGATATAGGTTTTGGATGTACGGTATCAAACAACAATTCAAAGGATATGCTTTCTTTGTATCAGTTGTCTCTTTCTTTAGGTATGGAGTTTGCAACAGCAGCCTTTCATAACTCTTATTATTTTCATAAAGATGATAATGTAATTACCAATAAAGAAGAGGTGTGCAAGAACTTCGAACAACTGATAGAATGGCAGTTGAAGGAAAAACATCCGAAAAGCTGGTTTCGTGCGTGGTTTAATATGGGATTGATTAATTATATAGAGGGTGGCCGACGTATGTTGCCTTGTGAGGCTGGTTCTGCAAATTTCTTTATCGATCCGTTTGGAGACGTATATCCGTGTAATGGACTGGAGGAAAAGTATTGGAAAAAGTCTATGGGTAATATTCACGAAACACCAAACTTTATGGATATCTGGAACAGTGAGCGTGCACAAGAAGTACGTGCTATGGTACGTAAGTGCCCGAAAAACTGTTGGATGGTAGGAACTGCCAGTCCGGTAATGCATAAGTATGTGAAATTCCCGGCAATGTGGGCGTTAAAGAATAAGTTGCGCTCCATGCAGGGTAAACCAGCTTGTTTGGATAAGAAGTGGTGTGATGTAGGACAGGATCCTTGTCAGGGTGATTTGAGAGAGAAGTTTTAAATCAGTTCTTTTTTTCTGTAAGTAACAACCAAATAGCTGCGATAATACTCAATACTATAATCCCTACATATTGCAGTAGTTCTTTTATATAAATAAAAATACCTTTCATCTTGTTTTAGTTTCTTTCAGGCAAAGGTATTTCTTTTATTTTTCAAATCATTCTTTTTATGAAAATTGTTGTAACCGGAACCCGTGGTATACCGAATATCATGGGAGGGGTGGAAACGCATTGTGAGGAACTCTTTCCGCGCATTGCAGCAAAGGGTTATGATGTGACGGTAATACGGCGTAAAAGCTATGTACGTGATAACCTGACTGAATATAAAGGAGTTAGACTGGTGGATGTGGAAACTCCGAAAAAGAAATCGTTTGAAGCGATAATTCATACGTTTCGGGCAATTCTTAAAGCGAAATCGATACATGCGGATATTGTGCATATCCATGCAATAGGTCCGGCATTACTGGTTCCTTTGGCACGTGTACTGGGAATGAAAGTGGTGTTTACACATCACGGACCGGATTATGACCGTGACAAATGGGGTACTGCTGCCAAGATGATGTTGAAGCTGGGAGAACGCATGGGAACGACCTTTGCCAATGAAGTGATTGTAATATCGAATGTAATCAATGATATTCTGGTTAGAAAATACGGACGCAGGGATTGCCATCTGATATACAATGGAGTACCTGAGCCGGAAATTTGTGAATACCCGGAATATTTTGATGAACTGGGCATAGAAAAGGGAAAGTATATTTTGGGTATGTGCCGTTTTGTTCCGGAGAAGAACCTGCATCATCTGGTAGAGGCATTTTCAAAAATTGATGCAAAGGGATGTAAGCTGGTATTGGCCGGTGATACGGACTTTGAAGATGATTACTCACGGAATCTGAAGAAAATGGCACGTGAAAAAGGGGTGGTGTTAACAGGATTTGTGAAAGGTAAGAAACTGCATTCTCTGTTGTCCAATGCACGCTGTTATGTATTGCCGTCTTCACATGAAGGATTGCCTATAGCCTTGCTGGAGGCTATGAGTTATCATCTTCCGGTGATTGTCAGTGATATTCCTGCAAATCTGGAAGTCGGATTGGAGAAAGATGTTTATTTCCCGATGGGGAATGTGGAGGCTTTGAAGGAGAAGCTTCAAAAGAATGTGGATCAGGAGTATGCTCCTGTCCGTTATGATATGACAAAATACAATTGGGATACAATTGCTGAACAGATAGCACAATTATATCAATCGATTCGCTGAAAGCGACCTACCAACAAATAAAATCTCAAACCATTTTATGGATACATTATTTCAGGCTTACCGGACATTCTTCGGTAAAGGAGACGCATTGTATCAGCTGTTCTCCCCATACCGCATCTGTCCGTTGGGAGCGCACGTGGATCATCAGCACGGACTGGTGACCGGATTTGCCTTTGACTCGGGCATCAACTTCCTGTTCTCGGCTACCGAGACGGGAAAAGTGGAGATGTGTTCGCTCTCGTTTGAGGGACTGACCACATTCTATGTACAGAAACCTGTGGAGGAAAAGCAGGGATACTGGGGCGATTACCTGAGAGGGGCCACTTGGGCACTGCAGCAGGATTTTCAGTTGAAATACGGAATACGGGGTGTGGTGAAGGGTTCGATGCCCATAGGCGGAGTGTCTTCGTCGGCAGCACTGCTGTGCGGCTTTGTGATGGCACTGGCAAAGGTAAATCACATAGAGCTGGACAAGATGCAGGTGATTCATTATGCATCGCAGGCGGAACGTGAATATGTGGGACTGCGTAATGGTATCCTTGACCAGGCATGCGTGGTGCTGTGTGAAGCGGACAAGCTGCTGTATCTTGATACGAAGACTTCGGAATATGAACTGTTGCCGTTCGGTGACGGAACGTCGGAGCTGCCTTTTGAACTGGGGATATTTTTCAGCGGAGTGACACGCAAGCTGACGGGTACGGACTATAACCTGCGTGTGGCGGAGTGTAAGACGGCTGCCTGGATGGTAGAGGCGTATGAGAACACGCCGCTGAAGGAGCTGGAGGATACGCGCCTGCGGGATGTGACGGAGGAGGACTTCTTCAGGCATGAAAAGCAGATGCCTGAACGGTTTGCACGGCGTGCACGGCATTTCTTTACGGAATGTGACCGCGTGAAGGCGGGTGTGGATGCGTGGAAAGCAGGTGACATCCGGAAGTTCGGACAGTATATCTTCGAAAGTTGCGAGAGCTCAATCAGCAATTATGAGTGCGGTTCGGAAGAGCTGATAGCAATCTATGAAATCATGAAGCAGACGGACGGCATCTATGGCGGACGTTTCAGCGGTGCGGGGTTCAAGGGTGCATGTATTGCACTGATAGATCCGGCAAAGAAGGAGAGTATCCGCAAGACGCTGACCACGGAGTATCTGAAACGTTTTCCGCAATATGAAAACTCGTTTGAGGTATTTTTCTGCAAGCCCAGCAACGGGGTCGATTTTTTATAAATTGAATAATATGATTAAAAGTAGAAAAGAGCTTGAATTTTATATTATGGCTGATCGAATTATGGCCGGTAGAAATTCAAAGCGATCTTTAAAGGAATTTTTGATAAGTGTTTTTACTTCACAGAATGTGATTCTTGATTATTTGCGTTATATGCGTAAAGTATCATATTATAAAAGTAAAAAATGCAGGATATTGTCGTTCGATTACCTGAGGTGTTTGTATGCTGGTTATAAATACAGAAATTTAGGGTTAAAATTAGGATTTTCTATAGGGTATGATGTTTTTGGTTATGGCTTATTAATTCCACATTATGGCACCATTGTGGTTAATTCAAATGTTCGTGTGGGTAATTATGCCGTTTTACATACATGTACATGTATAGGAGGAAGTAATAAGATTATAGGAGATGGTTTATATCTGTCAACAGGTTCTCAAATAATGGGAAATCTGACTTTAGGAAATAATGTTTCAGTATCTGCTCATAGTCTAGTGAATAAAAGTTTTGGAGATAACGTTTTATTAGTAGGCTCTCCTGCTTTGGTAAAAGTGGAAAATTATTCATCATGGTATGATAGAGATGGGGATATTTATAAGCAGAGGGTTTTGAAAATAGAAAAATTAAAAAGAGAAATGAACGTATGAAGAATATAGTGATAGCAGCGGGCTATGCCACACGGCTTTATCCGCTGACGGAGAATTTTCCGAAGCCTTTGCTGGAGATAGGTAACAACACGATTCTGGGAAGGCTGATAGATGACATTGACAGAATAGAGGATATCAACGAGCATATCATCGTGACGAACCATAAGTTTGCCGGACATTTTGAGGAATGGGCGGCAAAACAGCATACCAAGAATCCTATCCGTATCGTTGACGACGGAACGGAGACGAATGAGACCCGCCTGGGAGCGGTGTGTGACCTGTTACTGGCGATAGAGCGTTGCAAGGTGGATGAGGATATGCTGGTGATTGCAGCCGACAACATACTGGACTTCTCGTTTCAGGGATTCGTGGATTATTTCAAAGAGAAGGGTACGTCGCTCATCATGTGTCATCATGAACCTGAACTGAGACGCCTGCAGCGTACGGGCGTGATAGCTGTGGATGAGAACATGCGAGTGCTGGAGATGCAGGAGAAACCGGAGATTCCGGTATCAAACTGGGCTGTTCCGCCGTTCTATCTCTATAAGCAGAGTGACCTTCCGCTGATAAAGGACTGTATGAACCACGGCTGCGGCTTTGATGCTCCGGGCAATCTGGCGCACTATCTGTGCGACATCACTCCGATGCATGCGTGGGTAATGCCGGGCAGACGGTATGATATCGGTACGCTGGACAGTTATTACGAGGCGCAGGAGCTGTTTGGAAAATAACGGCGGCGTATCCTGAAAAACGGAAAGGTATGCTTGAAAACAATATTTCACTGGAAAACAGGACGGTTCTCATTACGGGAGCAGCGGGGTTCATCGGCAGTAACCTGGCGCGGGCTCTGCTGGAGAGATTCCGTGAAATACGTATCGTGGGGGTGGATTCGATAACGGACTACTACGATACGTCACTGAAGGAAGAGAGACTGAAACGGCTGGAGGGGGATGAACGCTTCAGCTTTGTAAAAGGGAACATTGCCGACAGGGCGCTGGTGGACCGGCTGTTTCATGACTGTCGTCCGTCGGTGGTAGTGAACCTGGCGGCACAGGCGGGGGTGCGTTACAGCATCACCAATCCGGACGCGTATATAGAAAGTAACCTGATAGGTTTCTACAACATACTGGAGGCTTGCCGCCATTCGGACGGTGGGGTGGAGCATCTGGTGTATGCAAGCTCATCGAGCGTATACGGAAGCAACAGCAAGGTGCCTTACAGTACGGATGACCGGGTAGACAATCCGGTGAGCCTGTATGCGGCCACGAAGAAGAGCAATGAGCTGATGGCGCATGCGTATTCGAAGCTGTATGACATCCCTTCGACGGGCCTGCGCTTCTTCACGGTATATGGTCCGGCAGGACGTCCGGACATGGCTTACTTCGGATTTACGGATAAGCTGCGTGCCGGAAAGAAAATACAGATATTCAATTATGGCAACTGCCGGCGTGACTTCACCTATATAGATGACATCGTGGAGGGCATTGTGCGGGTGATGCAGCATGCTCCCGAACGGCAGACGGGTGAGGATGGTCTTCCGGTACCTCCATACAAGGTTTATAACATCGGAAACAATCATCCGGAGAGTCTGCTTGACTTTGTGACCATCCTGCAGGAAGAGCTGGTACGTGCCGGGGTGCTTCCGGCTGATTATGACTTTGAGGCACACAGGGAACTGGTACCCATGCAGCCGGGTGATGTGCCGGTGACGTATGCCGACACGACTCCGCTGGAGCAGGATTTCGGTTTCCGTCCTTCGACACCGCTGCGTGAAGGTCTGAGGGCTTTTGCGGAATGGTATGCGAAATATTACGGGATAAAAGAGAAATAAGCGGAATACGCGTGACGTGTTCAGAAGAGATTGAAAATCTGTCCCGGTGAATTCCGGAATGCAATGCTTTATAGGGATTTTTTATATCGGTAAGAGCGGATATGCAAAAAATAAATGTTACTTTTGTAAATATCGGACAGACGATAGAGATAAGTCTGTGATTGGATGAAAGAACTAAAAAAGTAACCAAATCATAAGAGGTATGGAAAAGTATATTCGTTTTGACTGGGCCATGAAGCGTCTGCTTCGTAACAAGGCGAACTTCGGTGTGCTGGAAGGGCTGCTGACAACCTTGCTGGAGGAGAAGGTGACAATACGCTCACTGCTGGAGAGCGAGGGAAATCAGGAGGATGAGTTCGACAAGTATAACCGTGTGGATATCCTGGCGGAGAACTCGAAAGGGGAGCTTGTACTGATAGAGGTGCAGAACAACAACGAGTATGCGTATTTTCAGCGTATGCTGTTCGGCACGTCGAAACTGGTGACGGAGTATATCAACCGGGGTGAAGGGTATCACAAGGTGCGCAAGGTGTATAGCGTGAACATCGTGTATTTCTCACTGGGACACGGCAAGGATTTCGTATATCACGGCAAGACGGAGTTTGTTGGGATTCATGAGGGGGATGTGCTTGAACTGACTCCTTTCCAGAAACAGACGTTCAAAGTGGATAGGGTGAGCCAGCTTTATCCGGAGTATTATATCCTGAAGGTGAATGATTTCGACCGTGTGGCGAAGACTCCTCTGGAGGAATGGATCTATTATCTGAACACGGGCAGCGTACCCGAGAACGCTACGGCTCCGGGCCTGAATCAGGTGAAGGAGCATCTGAAACTGGACCGCATGAGCAAGGATGAGCTGATGGCTTATTACCGTCATCTGGATAATATCGTGATATTGCGTGACAACATATTTACCGAACGTGCGGAGGGTCGTGCGGAAGGTCGTGCGGAAGGTCGTGCGGAGGGCCGTGCGGAGGGCCGTGCGGAGGGCCTTGCAGAGGGTCGTGCGGAAGAAAAAATTGCAATAGCGCGGAATCTGAAATCGCTGGGAATAGGGCTGAAGGATATTGTGAAGGCCACCGGACTGACGGAAGAGGAGATAGGGAAGTTTTGAAAGTACGGAATTTGAATTTTAAATTAATACTGGTAGAAATATATACAAATTTTGAATCATATGATCACAATAAAAGATACTCATTTTACATCAGATATCGATTTGGCGGGTATGTTGATGGTTCGGACAAAAGAAAACATGATGCAGCTATGCAAGAAGCTTGATTTATATGTGAGTCCGAATTTGAAAAAGGAAGAGACGGCGCGTAGAGTAGCAAGGGAACTGCTTGATAATCCGCTTAATGTGCTGCAAAGTCTGTCGAAAACGGAATTGCGTCTGGTGGATGAGTTTGTCAAGGCTGGGCCGAATGTGTATGTGCATTGCAAGATGAGGAAGACAATGCTGAAACTTCAGAAGTATGGTCTGGTATTGACTTATGAGGATCATGAGAAGGGAGAATGGGTGATGCTGATGCCTGATTGTGTGCGTGATTCTCTTGCTGAAAGTTATCATTTTTATCTGGATATGGCGGAAAAGGGTATCAAGGCCCCGAATGTAAGGGAACTTCGTATTATGGCTATGCTGAATAAACTCGAAAATTGAGTGAATATTCATGAAATGAATCTCAGAAAACAAGATTAGGAACAGGAACTTTTTATACGTAAGATAAGAGAAGTTTCTTTACTGCAACGAGTTATCTGCTTCTTGTCAAAAGGCTCCATTAACCGATGACGTTTCCGGAATCATAACTTATAATTTAAAAAATCAAGGCTATAATTTTTAAAAAGATATAGAGTAAAGCTTGTATTCATAAGTTATGAATTTTATTTTTATATCCTGAAATTTTTATTTGAAAAGGAACAATTGCCATGCATTTGGAAGGAATGTATGGCAATTTGTTTGTAAAAGGTGAAATATTAATTGCATTGTTGCAGATTTTTTCTTTCCTTTGTAAAAATTAAGAATGTAAGCGTCCACTTCTCCCCAATGTAGGTTGGAAGATAGGATTTATATTTGTGCATTAACCAATAAAAACATGCATTATGGTAAAGACAGATCAGACAGATTATGCCGCCGCTTATCGTCAATATTGCTGAAAACGGTTGATATCCGTTCACCCAAAACGGTGATATCCGTTCACTTTTC
>OBKR01001213.1_pt1 | contig 23378 bp, 23 predicted proteins | sample 1518991 | NCBI WGS metagenome assembly OBKR01 (sample SAMEA2452117, study PRJEB22498) | human gut metagenome | biome: human feces; feature: human gut; material: feces | place: Australia | collected 2012
TGTTTTAATATCTTTGCAAACTTCAACGAAAGTCAGGCAAAGATAATTTGGTTAAAACAAAACCCACCTTTGAAACTAAAGGTGGGGGAGTTAGAAACTGTAGAAGAACAGCCCAGGTTATTCGTGCATAGCCTTATTTCCCCGGCTCCCCTCGAAAGGAGTCGTTCTTTTCTTCTAGGAGTTTCTAAGCTCCGCAGTTCATCTCTGAACTGCGGAAACCATTCTAAAGGTTAAAAGTTAAATTGCAATTAAAATCTGTCTTAGTCAGCTTCTTTAATCCGCTCAATATCGGCACCGACGGCACGCAGCTTCTCGTCTAATTTTTCATAGCCGCGATCCAAATGATACACACGGTTTACGACAGTTTCGCCTTCAGCTGCCAAACCGGCCAGCACCAGTGCGAAAGAAGCGCGCAAATCCGTTGCCATAACCGGTGCGCCCGACAGACGCTTAACCCCGCGCACAATGGCTGAGGCATGCCCGTGTACGTTAATGTTGGCTCCCATGCGCATCAGCTCGGGCACGTGCATAAAACGGTTTTCCCAAATATTTTCCGTTACCAGCGAGGCGCCTTCCGAAACCGTCATCAAAGCCATAAACTGCGCCTGCAAATCAGTCGGAAAACCGGGATAGTAGTCGGTCATAATATCTTGTCCCGTCAGCGTTTTGCCTTTGGCGTCAATCAACAGGCTGTCTTTGCCTTCTTCCACGCTGACCCCCATCGCCCGCAGAATTTCAATCGGAGTCCGCAGCGTAGATGCCTGAGCATTGATGAGTTCCAGCCGTCCGTTGGTAATTGCCGCGGCAATGGCATAGGAACCGGCTTCAATCCGGTCGGCGATAACTTTATGCTGCGCACCGTGCAGCTTGTCCACGCCCTGAATGGTCAGCTTTGAACTGTCACGACCCTCGATTTTGGCCCCCATAGCGGTTAAAAGGTCAATCAAATCGCCGATTTCTGGTTCTTTGGCCGCATTTTCGATCACCGTTTCGCCTTCGGCCAGCGTTGCCGCCATCAAGATATTGCAGGTTGCGCCGACGGAAGCGGTGTGAAAAGTGATGTGTGCCCCTTTGAGACGCCCCTTGATGTCGGCATGAACATAGCCGTTTTTGATTTCGATTGTGGCTCCCATCTGTTCCAGCGATGACAGGTGAATGTCCATCGGACGGGCGCCGATGGCACAGCCGCCGGGCAGCGAAAGCTCAACATGTCCTTCCCGTGCCAAAACCGGCCCCAAAACATAATAAGAGGCGCGCATCTTGCGTACATAATCGTAAGGGGCTATCAAACTGGAGAATTTTTGCGTCCGGTAAGAATAAGTCTTGGTTGCATGTCCGTCAACAAAATCGTCAAAACTGTCAATTTGCGTTCCCATCTGTTCCAGCAGGGCATTCATTGAACGAATGTCGGATAACATCGGCATATTCGTCAGCGTTACGGTCTCATCCGTCAGCAGGCTGGCGCAAATCAAAGGCAAAGCCGCGTTTTTGGCACCGCTGATATAAATTTGTCCGTTCAGGCGGTTGCCGCCGATTATTTTAATCTTGTCCATGTTGGTTCTCCCGCTGGTTGTCCTCTGCTTCTTTGAGTTTTTCTCTGGCTTCCTGCTGTTTCTTGCGTTTTTGCAGATTCTTTTGCAAAGCCTTTGCCTCGCGGTTAAACCGCTCTTGGCTGCGCGGCCCGTGCGCGGTGTTCTTCTTTTCTTTGGTCTCGGTCATCTCAAAACCCCGTTAGTTGATAATGCCCTCATTTTAATCCCGAGAAGTTAAGAAAAGGTGAGTTTTGCCGGAAATCACGGTTAAGGCGTTTTACTCTTTCGGCAGGGGAGTCAGATTAACGGTTGCCACTTCATCAAGATAGTACATATCCCCGGTAATCGGATCGACGATAAACCAGCCGATTAATCCGCCGAAAAGAATATTGCCGAACCAGTACCAGTTGCTGACGTGATAGTCAATGGTGGTAAAACCGGTGGCATATCCGTCTTTGGAGGCTTTAATAATATATTTTTCCGGGTTGAAATAACCGGATTTGGACGATTTTAAATAAACGGTAGTTGGTGTTTGTCCGCTGTAAACAACGGCACCGGAAGAATTTGTCACTTCAATTTTGGCATTTTCAACATTGGCCTGAATCGGAACAATTTGCGTATTGTCTCTGATAATGCTGGCGCACCCGGTCAAAACAAGGAAACACATTAAAATATTTAGTCTTTTCATCGGCTTTTCCTGTAATAAAGTTTAATTCTGACAGCATAAAAATATCTGCAATTTAAGCTTGTGTCAAATATTAAAAAAAGGTACCGCCTGCAGCGCGGTTGTCAGACTGATGAGTATGAAGAATTTAAGAAATTAACAAGGAAAATGAAAGAGGTTGCAATAAACTTCAATCTAAATCTGGCAATGCTGTGCCGATAACTGTAATTTCGGCGAGAAGCAGAATAAACATTGCCGCCAAATATCTAAATTTTTCAAATTGCTTTATTTTTTTGGGAAATTTATTCGTGAAAATAAGAACTGAGAAAATGACATATATGGTAATAAATAGGTAGCCCAAAATTTCAACCGCTCTTCCCATAAAATAATAAAGGCTCTCAATATTTATTAAAAAAAACACACCCCAAAACATCAAACATGTGAGGAGGGAAAAGAAAATAGCCCAAAAAACCAGCGATTTAAATTTAGCTTTCATGTGAGAATATCTCAAGGCTTGTTCATCTGTTGAGATATTCTCATATATTTATAAAATCGTCAATTATGGAAGTTTTCTTTCTAACAAATTGATACATTTGCCTCTGTTTTCTAAGCCATAATGTAATCCCTTCCAGTTATCTTCACTTAATGCTTTCTTTATAACATACCCTGAACCATTTTCTGTTTTTATTTCTACCCATTCTCCATCATCTTTAATAGAAACAACGGAATCTCCTTCCACTAGTTTTCCAATTATTTTACAATTCGTTCCTGCACACGAGCGAACATTTAACACTGGTGTATCAACGATGTAACTTTCTGCATTGACCTTTTGACTAGTCAGGATGAGCAAGAGAAAAGCAACTAATTTTAAATATTTCATCATAAATTCCTGTCGTTTATTGAAAGATTCTATCTGTACCTAGCATATTTTTTATATTTTCAATGTGTTGACTTTCTGTTCCTAATTCATCACCGTTTGCAACAGCTTCTTTTAATATTTCAACAACTCTGTGTTTATTTTTGTAGTTAGCTAAAGGATTCTCTTGTATAATTGTATTAACAACATCAATTACTCTATACCATTTTGTTACGAAAGTTCCTTTAGGAATAAAACTAATATCCTGTAATTCACTATCTCCATAAAATACAACAACAGAATAAAAAGGAACATTTTCTTTCAGCTTTTGGCGAAGTTGCTTAATATGGGTGTTATTTTGCATAAGAGGATTATAAAATCGGTATTTTTCATTTCCATAGGCTAAAACTTGTGTCCACTTAGTTTGGTTACCTTTTCCATAAATCCAACCGCTAAAATCTTTAACTTCAAAAACAATAATGCCAACTCTTGTTGCGACAACCAAATCTATTTGTGAAAATTTTCCATCGTTTCTGACGATATATAAATCGTGAAAAATAGCTTGAGGATGTATTCCTGATTTTAATAATGTTAATATTAGATGTTGTTCAGAGGCTGTTCCTCTAGATAAACTGGTTACACTTTGGATTAATTCTTTATTTTGTTTTGTTATAACTGCATTGTGCCACATTTTATATATGGCAAACGAAACAACAGCAATTATTATAATCAAAACTTCCATAATCAAAATGTTAAGCTGAATCAATTAAATTTTCAATCATTTTTATCGGACTGGGATTTTATTTAGCAAAAAGCTTGATTTTCTTAGGTTTCACTCAAAAAGTCCGATAAGTTATCAAAAAATGCTATCTTAAAAACCTCAAAAATCGGACTAGCTGAAAGTCTTGATTTTCATAACAAAAAAGCACCTCGAAAGGTGCATTTCTAAAAATGGTGCGCGATACTGTGCAATTATCGGACAACTTTTTATGATGATTTTAAGACATTGGCAAAGAAAATTGAGGTGTTTGACGAGTCGTTACTTGATGTCGTTAATAGTTAAAAGTTAAAAAATGGTTATGTTTTATGTTAATATTAACCAAAAATTATTATATTTTTTTATAGTATATTGCTATAAACCCAGTATGGAGTATTAAATTATGGATATAAAAAAATTACTTTTAACACTGGGCTTTAAGCCTAAAAATGATACTGTTGATGTGTATGCTAAAGCATATCAACAACATAATGGATATGTAATTGAAGTAGATTTTTCTAAAAAGTCCATAAATTATGGTAAAATTGCAGCAGATTGTAAAACTACTCAAAATTTTTCCCAAGATGAAAATTGGGTCGTTTTGGAATGTGTTAACCGTTTACTTGAAAAAGGATACAGCCCTAAAAATATCATCCTCGAAAAAACTTGGCCAGCTGGGCACGGAACATCTGGACGTTTGGATATATGTGTTAATAAAGATGATGGTTCTGAATTTTTACTTATAGAATGTAAAACTTGGGGTAAAGAATTTGATAAAGAACTAAACAATATGCAAAAAAATGGCGGTCAGCTGTTTACTTATTTTAAGTTTAGTAATAAGGCTGATGTTTTAATGCTTTATACTTCAAAATTGGATAAAAACAGTTTCGAATATAAAAATGCAATTATAAAAATTGAAGATGATTATAGAGTTGGCGATATAAAAGATTTTTATGATAAATGGAATAAATTAACTAAAGATAATGGTGTTTTTGAATCTTGGGTTACTCCATATAATTTTGAGAGTAAAGCATTTATAAAAAGCCAACTAAAACCAATAACTCAAGATGATTCAAGTTTTATTTTTAATCAGTTTTTAGAGATTTTAAGACACAATGTTGTTTCCGATAAAGGAAATGCTTTTAATAAAATTTTCACTTTGTTTCTTTGTAAAGTTTATGATGAAACATCAAAACAAGATGATGAAGAACTTGATTTTCAATGGAAAGAAGGACAGGATAATCATGTTTCTTTTCAGTTGAGGTTAACTGATTTATATAAAAATGGAATGAAGGTATTTTTATCAAGAGTTGTAAGTGATTTTGATGAAAAAGAATTTGAAAATAAATATCAACACCTATCTTCACAGGTAAAGGAACAGCTTTTACAAGAAATAAATATATTACGTTTGGAAAAGAATAATGAGTTTGCAATTAAAGAAGTCTATGATCATGATTCATTTGTTGAAAACGCCAAAATAGTAAAAGAAGTTGTTGAGCTGTTGCAAAGCTATCGTATTAGATACAATAAACGTCAACAATATCTATCCGACTTTTTTGAATTACTTTTAACAACAGGCTTGAAACAAGAGGCAGGGCAATTTTTCACTCCTGTTCCTATTGCTCAGTTTATTATAAAAAGCTTACCACTAGATGATATCGTTAGTGCAAAACTTAATTCAAAAGACGGTAATATTTTGCCGTATATGATTGATTATGCCGCAGGTAGTGGGCACTTCGTTACCGAATATATGCATGAAGTGCAAAACTTAATTAACGAAAAGCAACCTTCAAAATTTATTGATAAAACAGCAAAGAAAATAAAAACATGGCAAGAGGATCAATATGATTGGGCAACTGATTATGTATATGGAATAGAAAAAGATTATCGCCTTGTAAAAGTTGGCAAAGTAGGTTGTTATTTACATGGTGATGGTCTAGCTAATGTTATTTTAAGTGACGGTTTGGGTAATTTTGTAAAAACAAAAGATTATAAAGGCAAACTACATAAAGCTAATGATGATGGTTCAAAAGATAATCAACAGTTTGATATTATATTGAGTAATCCTCCGTATTCTGTATCTTCTTTTAAACAAACAACAAGAGATTATTACACTGAAAAAGACTTTGAATTGTATAATTCTTTAACTGATAACAGTTCCGAAATTGAATGTTTGTTTGTTGAAAGAACAAAACAATTACTTAAAGATGGTGGTGTTGCAGGTATAATTTTGCCGAATTCAATTCTTACAAATTCCGGTATTTATACAAAAACTCGGGAGTTACTTCTGAAGTATTTTGAAATTGTTGGCATTACCGAACTTGGTTCAAATACATTTATGGCAACAGGCACAAATACGGTTGTTTTGTTCTTACGTAGAAGAAACAATTATGAATGTACAAATCTTCAAAAATCTATTGATAAATTCTTTACCGATTTTACTGATGTAACAATCAATGAAATTGAATTCCCAGTTTCAAAATATGTTAGTTATGCTTGGGAAGGTTTAACTTTTGAAGATTATGTTACTTTATTAGAGAAAAATCCGAATGATAAAGTTAAAAATCACGACTTATATAAAGAATATTCTCCAAAAATAAAACAAGATAAAGAATTTTGGAATAAAGTCATTTCGACAGAGAAAGAAAAACTTTATTACTTTATCTTAGCTTATCCTCAAAAAGTTGTGATTGTCAAAACTGGAGAAAAAGATGCCGAAAAGCGATTTTTAGGCTATGAATTTTCTAATCGTAGAGGTTCAGAAGGGATCCACGCAATTCAAAAAGGAAAATCTATTGATGATTGCACCAGATTGTTTGATATAAATAGCTTTGATAATCCTCAAAAGGCAAGTACATATATTTATAAAGCTTTTAAATATGAAAATATTGAAATTGACGAAACATTAAAAGATAATATCTCAATAATTAATTTGCTTGATATGATGACTTTTGATAGGGTTGATTTTGAAAAAACAATCAATATAAAAACTAAAAAAAAAATAAAAATTGAAAGTAAATACTTACTTTCGAAAGTTGGAGAGTTAGTTGATAATTTAGATAGTAAAAGAATTCCACTAAGCAAAAATGAACGAGTTGCTGGTAAAATACCATATTATGGTTCAACAGGTATAATTGATTATGTTGAAAGATATATATTTGAAGAACAATTAGTTTTAATTGGAGAAGATGGGGCAAAATGGGGAGAAAATGAAAATTCTGCCTTTATAATCCATGGAAAATCTTGGGTAAATAATCATGCCCATGTTTTAAGACCTCATAGAAATAAAATATTAGATAAATATTTAGTAGAAATTTTGAACAGCCTAGATTTATCAGCGTATATAACAGGACAAAATGTACCCAAATTAAATCAAAAAAACTTAAATGAAATTCAAATTCCTCTTCCCCCAATTGATATTCAACAAAAAATAGTTGATGAGATTGAGGAAATTGAAAAGAAAACAAAATTATTTGAAGAAACAATTCATTCAAATAAAAATGAAATTCATGACCTATTAAAAGCTTTATATGATGGTGCTGTTCAAAAAATTCGTTTAAGTGATTCAACAGTCTTTAGTTTATCAATAGGACGAAGAGTTCTGAATTCAGATTTAATAGCTAATGGAAAAATTCCCGTATATAGTGCTAATGTTTTTCAACCGTTTGGCTACATTGATAAAATGTTAATAAGTGATTTTAGTAAATCTTCTGTATTATGGGGGATTGACGGAGATTGGATGACGAATGTAATAGCAGAAAATATTCCATTTTATCCAACAGACCATTGCGGTTTTATAAGAATACTAAAAGAAAATATCATTACTGAAAAATATTTGGCTTTTGCATTAAACGAAGAAGGCAAAATTTTGGGATTCTCGAGAAGTAAGAGAGCTTCTATTGATAGAGTTGAAGGTATAACTATTCCGTTACCTGAATTTAAGAAACAGGAAAAGGCCCTATCTCAAATAGAAAAACTTGAAAAACAAATTGATGAGGCTCAAAAAGCTATTGATGCATCTGCAGAACTCAAAAATGTGGTTTTGAAAAAGTATCTATAAGTAAAAAGTTTCATTAGCAAGATATTTTTCATTTACATACAACTTATTGCCATTTAGGTCATTAAGTTAAATTCTTGTTTTTATTTTAAATTCTCTAAATCGTAGCAAAATGTCATCAAGTTTGTGTGTTTTAGGGGCTCGCGGATGGGAAAATATACCGCATAATATAAATAGTTAATGAGCAAAACACTATTTATGAAAGGAAAAAACAATGTGGTATGTAAAACTTAACAATACAATTCTTCCAACGCCTTATCAATATTTTAGCGATTGTCTTAAGGAATGTAAAAGATTGCAGCGGGTTATGGTAGCTGTGTTTTCTGAGCCGGTATTTATTGACTAAGTTTTTGATAAAGGAGATTTGAGATGTTGAAGAATTTTGAAAACTGGCTTTTAGAAAATAATTACAGCGCAAGCACCTCAGCCGATTATATGGGAAGAATTGAAAGACTTTGCCGGAAAGAAGAATTCACGCTTGCTTACCTGGTTGAAAATATCGCTTCTATACTCTATACATTAAATAATAAGACAATATAACCAAACAGAAGATAAACCCATGATAACCGATGTCGCCTTGATTCTTTGACATATTGACGCGTGAGTTTTATGGATTATTTTTTTCTTCTTTCGCGTCATGGTGTCATTGATAATTTTGGCGACATATACTTCTATCATCTCTCTTCTACTGCTTGTTATTGGTGATATTTTAAGCAAAAAGGCAAAGTTTACAAACATAATTATCCGCTTTTTATTGATGAAGATTTATTCCGCATTGTTCAGGACACAATAGAAGGCAGGAAACGCGCGCCGAGTAAATTATACTATGGCGATAAGCAATACGTCTTTACCGGTTTAGTCAGATGTGGTTGTTGCGGCAGCTTGATGACTTGTGAAACCAAAGTAAAAGATGACAAACACTCTTATAATTATCTCAAATGCAACAAATTACGTTCAAAATGCAGTCAGAAACCATTAAATGAAGCCAAAATCCTCGCCCAGCTTGAAAAAGAATTGTCGTTACCTCTTGCCGTTAGTGACGATATGTTAAAAAATATTAAAGCCGAAGTCAAAAAGCAGCTTAAAGAAGAAAGAGTAAATACAGCGACTCTCAAACGTGATATTACTATCAAGATAAATCAATTAGATGAACAGCTTAAAACCTTGTTCCGTGGCTATATTCAAGGCAAGTGTGATGAAAAAATGTATAATGAACTGAAAACCGAAATTGAACTGGAAAAAGAAAAACTTCAAAAAGACATGGACAGATACCTTGAGATTGATACCGAAACAGATGAAATCTTGGCAAATATCGCTGAAGTGGCTGCAAATGTTGGAAATTTCTTAAAAAGTCCGATTATTTCGCAAAAAAGAGATATTTTAAATTTAATATTATCGGACTGCAAAACTGATGGAAAAAATCTTTGTTTTTCAATAACTAAACCGTTTGATAAATTGCTAAAAACGCCTGAAATTGACAAATGGTGCCGCTGGCAAGAATCGGACTTGCGACCCCGTCATTACCAATGACGTGCTCTACCACTGAGCTACAGCGGCGACAACGAAAGGAAACATACACGCCCTTCAAAAAAAAATCAAGTATAATTTTATGATTAATGTTAATTATTTTTTTACGGAAGTTTTTTCTGTCCCGGCGGCTCTTCAATTCTTCCTAACCGCCGCTATATATATTAAGCCGGAAGGAATAAACCTTTGCGGCACTAATAACTTATGACTGGCTGAACAATTAATCACGGAAACACCCGGTTTGTGCCGGGTGTTTTTTATGCTTGGTTATTTTGCAAAAATCTTTTATGATAATTCCGGTTTGGTAAAGAGGATATGTCAATGCATAGACTGTGGCTTGTGGCAGTGTTCTGCCTTTTTTTAAGCGCCTGCGCCGGAGAAAAGCCGGAACTGCGCAGCTCCTATCTGCTGGTAACCGGTCCGCACCGTTATCCGGTTACGCTTAACTTTGACGAGGAAAGCGGGCAGTATTGGGGCACTTATTTTAATCAATATTACGGAGACTATCGGCTGGAAGAAAAAGAAGAAACCCGGCGGATTTTTTTTGACACGGTCAATGCCACCCGGCTCAGACGTCCGGAGCGTATGCTGAAACCGGAACGCGCCTATTTTGATTTCCTCTATGGCGAAAAAATAATGTATCTGACGCAGGATGAACTGGTTTTGGAAAACATTTACGGTCAGACGCTGCGTTTTAAAGCTGTCGATTAAAGAATAATTAAGGCTGGTATTTTATGAATATGGGTATATCTTAAAAAAGCACGTTATTTATTAAAGGAGATTTTTCATGTCTAAACTGTTTAGCCTGATTTTGGGCACTTTGTTGTTTGCCGCCTGCACGGCCGAAACTCCGGACAGTTTCGTCGGTAAGGAATATAAACTGCAGAATGCTCCGGCAAATGCGGAAATTACGCTCGGCTTCGACGGAAAGGAAAACCGTTTTTTCGGAAAATCGGCAATTAACAATTATTTCGGTTCTTACACGCTGGACGGCGATAAAATAACTTTCGGCCCTGCCGGAGCAACCATGATGGCCGGTCCGCAAGAGCTGATGACCGCAGAGCAGGAATATCTGCAGTTTTTGCCGACGGTCAAGCATTTTAAGTTGGACGGAGAAAAGCTTACCCTGAGCGGCGCAGACGGCAAAGAACTGGTTTTTGAAGAAACCGGAACCGTCTCTGAAAATTAAATTTCCGGGGCTTTCCCGAAAGAAACCGTAAAAACGTTTAGCCGATTCGCTAAACGTTTTTTGTGCGCGAAGCATTACTTTTCTGTTGTTTTTATTTCAAAAATAGCTATTCTTTACAAACGTTGACTAATAATAAAATGAAATAGGACGAATACACATGTTGGATATTAAATATATTATCGATAATCAGAATCAAGTCAAAGAAAGCCTGGCTAAAAAAGGATTCCCTTCCGAAAACGTCGATAATTTAATATCAACCTATCTGGAAATGAACAAACTCAAAACCTCGTCACAGGCTCTGGCGGAAGAGAAAAACCGGCTGAGCAACTCCATTAAGTCAGCCTCGGCGGAAGAGCGTCCCGCAATTATAGCTAAAAGCCGTGAACTCGGTGACGAACTTAAAAAGCAGCAGGAAGAACTGGGTGAAATTCAGGCCCGGTTTGACGAGCAGATGCTGCGTATGCCGAACTATCCCAGCCCGGACTGCCCGGTCGGACCTGATGAAAGCGCCAACGTTGTTCTGCGCAAGGTGGGCGAGCCGACCAAGTTTGACTTTACCCCCCGCGACCATATTGAGCTGATGGAGTTAAACGACTGGAGCGAAATGGAGCGCATTGCCAAAGTTTCCGGTTCTCGCACTTATGCAATTAAAAATGATTTGGCACAGTTGGAACTGGCCATTCACATGATGGTACTCGACAAACTGCGTTCTCACGGTTTTACGGTCATTACCGTACCTTCCATCTCCAAAGAACGGCCTTTGTACGGCCAGGGCTATCTGCCTTTTTCCCGCGACGAGATTTATTATATGCCTGCCGATGATTTATATCTTTCGGGAACAGCCGAATTGATTCTGAATTCCCTGCGTGCCGATGAAATTCTCAGCGAGAACGAACTGCCGATTCTCTATGCCGGATTTTCTCCCTGTTTCCGTCGTGAAGCCGGAGCCGCCGGAAAAGACACCCGCGGTTTGGTGCGGGTTCACCAGTTTATGAAAACCGAACAGTTTGTCATCTGCAAAAATGACGTCAACGAAAGTGACAAGTGGCATAAAAAGCTTCTGGCGATCTCCGAAGAAGTTTTGCAGGATTTGGAGCTTCCTTATCAGGTTCTTGATATCTGCACCGGTGATATGGGTGCACCGAAATATCGTCAGTATGACCTGGAGGCCTGGGTTCCTTCGCAGAACTGTTATCGTGAAACCCATTCCTGCTCCAACATCACTGATTGGCAGGCCCGCCGGACGAATTTGCGCTATCGCGACAATGCCGACGGCAAAGTTAAATATGTTCATACATTGAACAATACCGGCATCGCAACGCCCCGCGCTCTGGTTCCGTTTATTGAAAATCACCAGAATGCGGACGGTACGGTTAATATTCCGGTCAAGCTGCGGCCTTATCTCGGCGGCAAGACCAAAATCGGTAAAAACGCTTAAACTGAAAACCGCTCCTTGTGGGCGGTTTTTTTGCGGGAGAAAAAGCATGACGCCTTCTGACATCCGTAAAATAATCGACTTCTATCGCATTGTTGAAAAATTGTGTCTGGTCAGACGCGACGTAAAATTATCCGACGGCCGGCCGGAGAATGATACCGCGCATATTTTGAAAACGGCTTATCTGGCAATGTCGGTCTTTCCTTATCTGCAAACAAAAGTCGATTTGACCAGAATGCTGGAGCTGGCTCTGGTTCATGATTTGGTTGAAGCCGAATGCGGTGATGTTCCTCTGGCTGTCCAACAGGGGGATTCTCAACTGAAAAAACAGAAGAAGGAAGCCGAAACCGCCGCCGTAAAACGTTATCGCCGAATGCTGCCTGCCGCTGCCGGCAGCCGGATTTATGATTTGTTTATGGAATATGAAAACAAAAGCAGCCGCGAAGCACAGATTGTTTATGTTCTGGATAAGCTGGAGGCTGATTTTCAGGCCTGCCGTTATGGCGATGTCCGCTATTGGGGAGAGGGGGCGAACGGCGACTGGTATTATCGCTGCGTGATGAGCGGCGAAACCCCGGAAAAACCCTGGCTCGCCAAACTTAAAGAACCGCTGCTGGATCATCTGGAAGCCCAGTGTCTGAATATTTGCCGTATGGCCATGATTAAAAGCTGTGTTAAAACGAATGTTATTCCGTCAGAATTAAATTATCAGCGTCTGCCGTTAACCGATGCTTTGTCCGACTTTATGGATATCGTTGAAAAGCTGGCCCTGGTTAACCGGGATAACCTGTTGTCCGACGGAACGCCGGAAAGCGATGCCGACCATGTTGTTAAACTGTGTTTCCTGCTGTTGGTTCTTACCCCTTATCTGCAAAATCGGTTTGCTTGCGGAGAACTGCTGCGGCTGGCTTTAATCCATGATTTGCCGGAAGCGCTGGCCGGGGATGTTTCTTTGTCATCGCAGATTCGCTATCCGGAATTGAGAGTGCATAAAAAAGAAAAAGAAGCCGAAGCTGCCGCCGCTATCCGTGCCGTATTGCCGGCTCCGTTAAATCAGCAGTTTTTTGCTTTGTTTAGCGAATATGAAGCGGGAGTAACCCCGGAAAGCCGTCTGGTTAAATTGCTGGACAAACTGGAAGCAACCCTGCAAAGCAATCTTTATCATGACGGCGATGTCCGCTACTGGGGAAAATGCGATTGCGGCGACTGGTATTATCGTAACGCATTGACGCCGCATCCGGAAGTCAATGAACTGAATGAGCCCGCAGTATCCGCTTTGCAGGAGGAGATTATCCGCCTCTCCCGGGAAAATATTCTGAAAAGCGGCCTTTCTCTGCCTGAAACGGAAACGGCCGCACAATAAAAAAGCCCTCCGGGGAGGAGGGCTCGGTCTTAACTGTTGCTGTTAAGGTTCTGAATTGCCAGCAAAAACGGAGAAATCAGCTTGGGTTGCGGTTTGGCGCCATAATGTTTTTCCAGCACCTGAATCTGATTTATCTTTTTCAAAACGCTGGCCGGAACTCTGGTATCTGCCGGCAGATAAAGGTCAAAACTGCTGTAGCTGCCGGTTGAGGTCATCGGCCGCCGGATCTTGCTGGAACAGTCTTTGTTGCCGCTGAAGATGCCGATGTGTCCGTGCGGATGCGAGGCGCTGCGTCCATAAACGCCGACCCCGCCATCGGGAACCACGGTGTTATTGCTGACATGGCTTTTGATGCGGACAAAATGCGGATTGGCGTCAAGTTGCCGCTTGGCCATATAAGCGCTTCGGCCGTACATTTCGCCCAATCCGGTTTCGCGGAAAGCTTTTTTGGCGCCGCGGAAGCAATAGCCTTCACAGTTCATCCGGGCCGCGACGTCTTCGGCATTCTCAGCCAGCTTTATGGCTGTTGGGCTGGGAACCATCGCCGCCAGATCTTCGGCAGTGAATTCAATATCGGTATAAGACAGGTCGGCAAGGGTAACGACATTTTCTTCCGCCGCCGGAGAATCCTGTTGTGTCATGGCATTAATGAGCGTTTGCTCCAGCAAAGGGTTGATAAAGCCGAAATCGGTCAGTTCATAATCAGGATAACTTTTGTTCTCTTCTGCGGCCTGTGTGAATGAAGCCGTTAAACCGGCAGACTGGTCAGGCGTTATATCCGGCAGAGAAATCTGCTTACTGTTTAAAGCAGCTTTATATGACGCATTGTCGTTCATCGGGTAACCGTTGTATGCCCCGGTGGTGCTGAACAATGTGGCTGCAGCCACGCCGTAGCGTTTGATGTTGCGGCGGAAAGCCTTGGCCGCGTCTCCGCAGAATTCTTTAACCTGTCTGAAAAACGACATTCCTGATTTTTTCTTCGTGCCTGTCTTGGGAGCAGACTGTTTTTTAGCTGCCCGAACCGAAGAATCGATTTTAGCCTGCGGCTGAGAGGCGACAGCTGTTCCGTTATCCGGCTTATGTTCCGTTTTAGGTTGAGAAGGAACCGGTGCCTGAGACTGAACCGGCTTTACGAAATCATCTGCCGGTTTGTTTACTTGAAGGTGAATTTCTTCACTCGTGATTTTCTCAGCTTCATCGACAACCGGATGTTCGGCGACAGTCTCGCCCGTCATTGGTACCGAAACCGTCTCGGCCGGATTTTCTGTTTCCCGTTGTATGCGGAGAGCCGTATTGTCGGAGACCTCTTTTACGCCGGATTTTGTTTCCCGAATGTTCATGGAATATTCCTCCGACATAGGAGCTGCGGCTGTCTCTGCCGTGTCTGATTCAAAAATTTCATTGTCGGGAAGAACAAATTCATCGGCAGTGCCGCGGGACATGGCATCCAAATTGAATGTTTCAGACATTTCTGCCGAAACAGCGCCCTGTCGGCGGGTCGTCTGATAACGATGTTGCTCGAGCATAATTTTGGCCTTGGTTGCTTCGGGAGAATATTCATAACGCATCTGACCGCCGTGCTTATAATAGTTGCGGCCGAATTCTTCAATATATTCTTTCATTAAATCCAATGCGTCATTATCAATGTTGAGCTTCCCTTCGGCAAAGAGTTTAATCTGCTCTTCGGCCTCCTCGACGATTTGAGCAAATTTGGCATTGACAATATGCCGGACTTGCAGATTTTGCTGGGCATTTTTGCAGAATTCATAGATTTCTCTGATTTTCAGTAATTTTTGCTTGGTAATATGATGAGAATTGTTAGCTGCGACTGAGGAATAAGTATCGTCATTAAATGTCATTTTCTTACCTTCCTGCATGTTTTTTTAGCTGATGTGACAAAATATAACAAATTTTTGTCATTGTGTAAAGGGTGGAATTTTAATTTTAATAAAAGTGTAACATTGAAAATATTGTTGAATAACAATAATTTATTGTGAGATATAACGAATTTCATATTCCGCTATAACTTTCGTTATACAATTGCGTTTTGTCTATTTTAAATTACTCCGCGGAATGGTTTTGGGCTTTATGAAATCTCAGATAGGTTCAGAGATTGCCGGCGCTGGAAAAATTGATGCGCGGGTCAACAAAGGAATAAGTGATGTCGCTGAGTAATTTCAGCAGCAGGCCTAAAAGCGCAAAAATGTATAAGGTTCCGAAAATAACCGGATAATCGCGGGTCATAATGGCTTCGTAGCCGAGCAGACCTAACCCGTTAAGTGAAAAAATAACTTCAATCAGCAACGAGCCGGTAAACAGCATTTTAATCAGCAGCGTCGGAAAACCGGCAACCACAATCAGCATTGCATTGCGAAAGACATGCCCGTATAAAACCTGATTTTCACTCAGGCCTTTGGCGCGGGCAGTCAAAACATACGGCTTGTTGATTTCATCCAGAAACGAATTTTTTGTCAGCATGGTCAGGCTGGCAAATCCTCCGATAACCATGGCTGTCACTGGCAGGGCAATATGCCAGAAATAATCAATGATTTTGCCGAACAGGGAAAGCTGCTCCCAGTTGTCGGAAGTGAGCCCCCTCAGCGGAAACCAGTGCAGATAAGTTCCTCCGGCAAAAAAGACAATCAGAAACACCGCAAACAGAAAAACCGGAATAGCCGCCCCGATGATAACCGCAAAAGAAGTCCAGACGTCAAAAGCGCTTCCGTCGCGTACGGCTTTTTTTATGCCCAGCGGCAGCGCAATCAGATAGATAATCAAAGTTGACCACAGTCCCAATGAAACGGAAACCGGCAGCCTTTCCCAAATCAGACGGCTGACGGATTTATCCTGATAATAGCTTTTGCCGAAATCAAACCTGGCATAAGAACTGACCATTTGCCAAAAGCGTTCATGCAGAGGTTTGTCAAATCCGAATTGTTTTTCCAGCTCTTTGATTAAGTCTTCGGGCACACCCTGCGCTCCCTGATATTTTGCCGCCGACTGATTCATGTTTACCGCCGCGGTGGAGGTAAACTGCGACTTTGAATCAACGTTAAAACCGCGGTATTTGGCCAGAGTGTGTTCCACCGGTCCGCCCGGTGCCGTCTGGATAATCAGAAAATTGATTGTCAGAATGCCCAGCAGTGTCAGCGGAATCAGCAGCAGGCGTTTAATAATGTAATTTCTCATTTGTTGTCCTTTCCTGCCGGGGTTTGGGTCCACCATGTCATCGGCTGAAAACCGGCCTTGACTTTGCTGTGCGGAAACATGAATTTGTTGTGATAAGCTACCCGCTGAGCTGGAGAATACCACTGCGGAATCATATAGTTTTCCGTCAGCAGAACCCTGTCGAGCGCACGCACATACGCTTCATAGTCGTCTTTTTCCTGTGCTGCGATTAACCCCTTGATTAACTGGTCGGCAACCGGGTTTTTGATGCCCATAATGTTATAGCTTCCCCTGACGTCAGCTGAAGCGCTGCCCCACATTTCGGCCTGTTCGTTGCCGGGCAGGCGGCTGACGCCGTAGGAGATAATCGCCATGTCAAAATCAAAATTGTCCAGCCGGTTTTTAAAAATATTTACTTCCAAATTGCGAAAAGTCAGTTTGATGCCGATTTTGGCCAGATTATTGATAAAAGGCAGCATCACCCGTGTAAAGGTGTTGCCGTTGGCCGAATTGCTTAAAACTTCAAATGCCAGCGGTTCCCCGGTTTTCAGATTGGTCATTTTTCCGTTTACAAAGTCATATCCGGCTGCCCGCAGCAACTTGACGGCTTCCTTCAGGTGCCGCCGTGTTTCCTTGAAGTCTTTGTGCCGCGGATTTGCCGGAACCGTTGTAAAAACTTCGTCCGGCAACTGCCGCCGGTATCTGTTCAAAATTGCCAGTTCTTTTCCTTGCGGCAGGCCGGTCGCTTCCATGCCCGTATTGGTAAAATAACTGTACAGGCGCCGGTACTGGTTATAAAACAGTTTATCGTTGGCCCAGTCAAAGTTAAAAGCCAGTGCAATCGCCTGTCGGACACGCCGGTCCTGAAATTGGGGCTTGCGCAGGTTGAAAGCAAACATTTGCAGCACGGCCGCGTTATTATGAGCCATTTCCTGTTTGATTATCCTGCCTTCTTTAACCGGACGGTTGTCATATCCGGTAACCCAGATTTTGGCAATATATTCTTCCCGTACGTCTATACTGCCGGCAAACAGGGCCTGCAAAGTGACAGTCGTATCCTGATAATAGTCAAAACGAACTTCGTCAAAGTTAAAAAAGCCCTTGCGGCTGGGCAAATCTTTCGCCCAGTAATCCGGATTCCGCCGGAAAACCAGATACCGTCCCGGTTCATATTTTTCCAATCGGTAAGGGCCGCTGCCGAGCGGAATGCGCAGTGACGGTTTGCTGAAGTCAAGCCCCTCCCAGTCTTTGGCCGAATAAATTTTTATTTGTGACAAAATCAGTGGCAGTTCTTTGTTCTGCGAACCTTTTTTGAAATAAAAGCGCACTTCCCGCGGATTAATTTTTTCCACCCGCTCCACATCTGCATAATAAACCTTATAAAGCGGCTGTCCTTTTTCTGTCAGAGCCTTGTAGCTGAAAATAACGTCATCGGCGGTAATCGGCGTCCCGTCTTGAAATTTGGCCCGTTCATCCAGCAGAAAGCCGACATACGAATTGTCTTCCGGCAAGTCAAAGGCCTTTGCAACCAATGGATAAACCGTCGCCGGATCGTCTGCGGGAACAATGCCCAGACTGTCCAAACTCAGATTGGCCACCTGCGGCGTAGCATTTCCTTTAAAGATAAACGGATTGAAATTGTCAAAACCGCCATATTCCGGCATCACGATTCGCCCGCCTTTGCGCGCCTGCGGGTCGGCATAGTCGAAATGGGTAAAATCATGTTCGTATTTGGGATGATGATACAGGGCAATCTGCGGCAGAATCTCAGCCGTTGCCGGAAACGGCAGCAACAACAGACCGCTCAGCAGCCAAAGGCGGATTTTTTTATTTATTGTAATTGTCCTCATCCGTCCATCCGCTGAAGGGATATGCATAATCTTCGTCTTTTGCCTGTGTCAGTCGGGATTTCCTCGTTTCTGCCGGGTAAGCGGTTTCCGTCTCCGGTTTGGCCTCCGCCCGCGGCTGAATGCCGGTCATCTCCTCCCATTCCCGTTTGAGGGAGTTGAGAGTTTTCTGTGTATTGGTAAAGCCGATTTCCGTTTCCTCCATGCTCGAAAAAGTCGGCTGCTTTCTTATGTCTTCGACGGCTGGTTTCCTTTCTTCGGCAAAGCGGCTTCTTTCCTTGTCGTCTCTTTCTTCTTCACGGCGGGTGATAACCGGCGCCGGCATGGCGTCGTCGTCATGTCGCACGTCAACAAACGGCGTTTGCGGTTCACTGTCGGTTTCCGCCGTGCCGAAACTGCGTTCCAGAGCCATTGAAAAGGGATCTCTGTCGCCGTTCGTTTCCGGTTCTTCTTGGGGCCGGCTGCGGTGCTTAAACGGATTGAACATATCCATAAACGATTTACGGTCGCCGTCTTCCGTTTGCGAAACGGCGGCAAAAGAAGAGTTTTCTTGCTGAGGTCTGAGTTCGCGGCGTAAAGGTTCTCTTTCTTCCGTTGCCGGAGCAGAAGCGGAAAGCCCGCTGAACCGGCGTGGTTCCAGTGAAGTTTCCTCATTTTCCTCCCTGAGGTCGCCGAAGTCGCGCTTGCGGCGGATTTGCTCGCCCCAGGGGGCAAGAATGGAATAGACCTTGCCGTAAACTCCGGTTTCGACCATTGTCAGAAAAATGCGCTCTTTGTCATGTTTTTCCAAAATGCCGAGCAGATTTTGATATCGGGCGCAAAATTCCAGAATTGTCCCCGCCAAAACTTTGTCATTTTGGGTCTTGAGAACCAGACGGCTGCCGAAATTGCCCTGATTGGCGTCAATTTCGATAATTACTTTGCCGAATGCCCATTTGGCGCCGTTGCGAGTTTTGGCCCACAGGGAATCTATCTGCTCGGGCGCAGCCAGTGCCCCGCGCTGAATAATTTCGGCCAGCAGTTCGTTCATGTCGGTTATGAACAGGTCAAATTTATTGAGAATGAAACCGTCTTTGCCGTTTTGTTCGGCTTCCAGCATAATCCGTGCGATTAAATCCGTATATTCCAGATTCTTTTTCATCTGTTTAAACAAACTGTACATATTGTCGTTCAGACGGTGGAAGTTCAGATATTGGGTCACGTAACCGAAAATCATCCACAAGACGAGAACCGGCAGCACCAGCAGCGCGATATACAAGGAAATGTCCGACAGTCCCAAACTGCCGAAACTCATGCCGCCGAGCTTGTCTTTCAAATACATGAACATATAAATCAACCACAGGAAAGTTGAAAAGACCGAGGCAAAAAAAGCTAAAGCTAACACGAACGGAAACTCCCGGTTAATAAACAAAATCTGCCCTTTATACTATTCCATCTGCGGCAGATTTCAATTAAAATCTTTGCAAAACGCCCTGCTTTGGGATATTAGGGGCGATAAATCAACAACAAACAAAAATAATAGTCGAAATTTTGAAATTTTTGTGCTAAGAAACCAGCAGGACTAAATTTATAAAGAGAAAAAACACCATGAGTAATAACAATACATTGGTTTTGGATTTTGAAAAAAATATCGTTGAAATCGAAGCTAAGATTGAAAGTTTAAAACTCTTGGCCAAAGACCAGGATGTCGATATCGCCCAGGAGGTTAACCGTTTGGAACAAAAACTCGAAAAACAGGTCAAGCTGACATACGCTAACCTGACCCCTTGGCAGAAACTTCAGGTTTCCCGCCATCCCCAGCGCCCGCACTGCTTGGATTATGTTCATGCCCTGATTGAAGATTTTACCCCGCTCTGCGGCGACCGCCTGTTTGGCGACGATGAGGCTATGATTGGCGGTATCGGCCGCTTTAAGAATATTTCCGTCGTTGTCATCGGACAGGAAAAGGGCTCTGATCTTGAAACCCGTATGAAACATAATTTCGGTATGGCCAAGCCGGAAGGGTATCGCAAGGCACAGCGCCTGATGGATATGGCTGACAAATTCAATATGCCGGTTATCGCATTCGTCGATACCGACGGCGCTTTCCCGGGCATCGACGCCGAAGCCCGCGGTCAGGCCGAGGCAATTGCTTCATCAATTGAAAAATGCTTGCAGATTCATGTGCCGATTATCTCAATCGTTATTGGTATGGGCGGTTCCGGCGGTGCCATTGCCATTGCCACGGCTAACCGGATTCTGATGCTGGAACACTCGATTTATTCGGTTATTTCTCCCGAAGGCTGCGCTTCCATTTTGTGGCGTTCGGCCGATAAAGTTCAGGAGGCGACCGAAGCGTTGAAACTCACCGCGCAGGATTTGCGTAAATTCGGCGTGATTGACGAGATTATCAAAGAGCCGGTCGGCGGCGCTCATCGCGACCCCAAAACCACTATTGAAAAGGTTGGCGACAGCATTCTTAAACATTTGAAGGAGCTGCTGCCGTTGAGCGGTGACGAATTGAAAAAGCAGCGCACGGCCAAGTTCCTGGCCATGGGGCGCAATTTGCCGGAAAATTAAAGGAAAGCCATGACCGTCGGAAGTTTTTATCTGCCCTGGGAGGGACTGCTCGGAGGACTGGTCGTCATCTTGCTGCTCGGCAATATGATTGTTTTGCTGCGGCGAGGTGCTTCAAAAGAGTTGTCTTCGTTGGCGGATACGCTGTTCCGCGGTCAGGCCGAGCTGGCCGGACGTCTGACCCAGCTGTCGGAAAATAATCAGAATTCTCAGAACCGTATTGCCGAAGCTATAAACGAGCAGAAACTGTCGGTGTTGAAAATAATGGATGAAAAGCTGCTGGCCGTTACCAAAAGCGTCGGCGACGGATTGCAGCAGTCAACCGCCAAAACGACGGAAACGCTGCACGACCTGCGTGAACGTCTGGCCAAGATAGATGTTGCCCAGCAGAAGATTTCCAGTTTGTCGGAGCAGGTCGTCTCGCTGCAGGAAGTCCTTTCCAACAAGCAGGCGCGCGGCGCTTTCGGCGAGATTCAGCTGAATGACCTCGTCACTTCGGCTTTGCCGCCCTCGGCTTATGCTTTTCAGGTTGTGCTCGGTAATCAGAAACGCGCCGACTGCGTGCTGAATCTGCCCAATCCGCCGGGAATGATTGTGATTGACTCCAAATTTCCGCTTGAAAGCTATCAGGCGCTCCGCAATGCCCAAACCGACCGCGAAAAGGTTGAGGCTGAGCGCTTTTTCCGTGCTTCAGTGCTGAAGCATATTAAAGATATTTCCGAGAAATATATTATTCCCGGCGAAACCGCGGAATCTGCCCTGATGTTTCTGCCCTCGGAATCCATATACGCCGAACTTCATTCCAATTTTACCGATGTGGTTGAAGTCTCCTACCGTTCCAAAGTCTGGATTGTTTCGCCGACCACGCTGATGGCCACACTTAATACGGTGCGCGCGGTATTAAAAGACGCCCGTATGCGGGAAATGGCCGGCGTTATTCAGAAAGAAGTCGGCAGCCTGACCGAAGACATTTCCCGGCTTGATGACCGCATTGAGAGCCTGAGCAAGCATTTTGACATGGCTTCGCGCGATATCGGCGACATCAAGGTTTCTTCCGGAAAGATTTCCCGCCGGATTGACCGGATTGAAGATATTCAGCTCGGCAATGACAAAACACCGGTCGGCGTTGAGCATCTGGCCTCCTGAAACCGGAATAATAATATGGGATAACTCACAATAAAATTTTTGCATTTTACCAAATTGCGATATTGATTTATGGAATAAAAGCGGATAACTTATCTGCTGATAACAATAAAAGGAAAATAAAGAGGTATTATCGTGACTAGATCTGAATTAATTGAAAGAATTGCCAATAAAAATCCCCATTTAATGCTGAAAGACGTTGAGCGTATCGTTGCCGTCGTATTTGATAAAATCATCAGCTCTCTGGCGGCCGGAGAACGTGTCGAGTTCCGCGGCTTTGGCGCTTTTTCGATTCGTAAACGCACGCCCCGGGTTGCCAAAAATCCCCGCACCGGCGAACAGGTTCAGGTTGAAGAACGCAATATTCCTCATTTTAAAACCGGAAAACAACTGCATGAATTGCTGAATCCGAAAAAATAATTCCGAAATTTTAGCGAAAGGGCTGGAACATGGGTTTTATGAAACTGTTGATAGGCTTGCCGATATTGATTGTTATTCTGATTTTTGCATTCGTGAATAATGATTTGGCGACGTTTGACCTCTGGCCTTTTTACTTTGAAATAACCGTATCTTTGAGCGTGGCAGTTGTTTTCTTCATTCTGTTGGGCTTTATTCTCGGCCTGGTATGGATGTGGATGTCTTATGCCCCGGTGCGCAAGGCGTTGCGTCAACAGGTTAAGCAAAACAAAAAACTGAGCAAAGAACAGCAGAAACTGGTTGAAAAGGTTTCGGGGCTGCAGTCCAATCTGGACAGCTTTAAGGCCGCCGAAGCCGCTAAACCCAAACCGACAATAAAAGAAAGGTTTAAGGCCGCTTTCTCCCGTAAGCCGAAGACCGGCGAAGCTGCTGAAACCAAATAACTGAAATGGTATAAACATGAACTGGTTAACTGATTTCGTACGTCCGAAAATAAAAAAAGTCACCCCGAAAGAGATTGCCGACAATCTGTGGGTCAAATGCCCGATTTGCGGTCAAATGCTCTTCTCCAAGGAAATGAAGAAAAGCCTGTATGTCTGCACTTCCTGCGGCCATCATCTGCGTCTCTATGTTGACAAACGGCTGAAAATGCTTTTTGACGGCGAGTTTAATGAAATCGCTCTGCCCAAGGTTAAGGAAGATCCGCTTAAATTCAAGGACACCAAAAGATATACCGACCGTCTTAAGGCTTATCGCAAATCAACCGAAAGCAATGACGCCATCCGTGTTGCCCAGGGCGACATCGGCGGCATTCCCTGCGTCGTCGCCGCAATGGATTTCTCTTTTATGGGCGGCTCTATGGGAATG
>OBKR01001215.1_pt1 | contig 23362 bp, 27 predicted proteins | sample 1518991 | NCBI WGS metagenome assembly OBKR01 (sample SAMEA2452117, study PRJEB22498) | human gut metagenome | biome: human feces; feature: human gut; material: feces | place: Australia | collected 2012
GCTTTTCCAATGGTTGCTTTAACACCGAAAGCCCGAAAATATATCTGTTCAATAAACCTTCTGAATGGACTTATCAAGATTGGGTTGAGAGTGAAGCCCGTTGTCTGCTGAACGAAATTCCGGGTAATGTGTTGCAGTGGGTTTACTATTCGAACATGACTGATGAAGAAAAAGCAGAATATCCGGAAGCTGAAATCACAGGCGGGTATTTAAAGAAACTTGACAATACCGGATGTGCAGCTTTTTGGTGGGATCGTCTTTCCGAAAAAGAAAAGGAAATCATAAAGTCAATACCAAACTTTGATGCTGGTATATTCAAAGTAATCACTGGAATTGATGTAAATGAGAAGAATTAAGGGGGCGCTGATATGCAGTTATTCCCGCATCAGCGGCGCGTACTGAATGAAACGCAAGCTCTTAATCGTGTCGCATATTACCTTGATATGGGACTTGGAAAGACGTTCGTTGGAAGCGAAAAGGCAAATTCTTTCAATGAAAAGATATTGGTGGTTTGCCAAAAATCCAAAATAAATGACTGGATCGCCCACTTCATAAGCAACTATCCATTAACCGTGTTTGATCTTACAAAGCGGACAAGCCTTGATGAATTCATTGTCACAGTGGGAAAGTGCGTTGGGGTCATAAACTATGACCTGATCTACAGAAGAAACGAGTTCCTGAAATTTAGTGGCTTTACTCTTGTTTTGGACGAAAGTTCAATTATCCAGAATGAACAGGCGATTCGTTCAAAGTTCATTCTGAAAATGAACCCTAATAACGTAATACTGCTATCAGGAACACCCACATCTGGAAAGTATGAAAAGTTATGGTCGCAGCTTAAACTTCTTGGCTGGACGATCAGCAAGGATTTATTCTATAAGCAGTATGTTGTGACAGATTGGATTGAAGATCCAGAATCAGGGTTTAAAATCCCCCATGTGACCGGATACAAGAATGTTGACCGATTAAAGCAGAAACTTGTTGAACATGGGGCGGTTTTCATGAAATCGGAAGATGTATTCGATTTGCCGGAACAAGTTGTTTCAAAAATCAAGATCAGACCGCCCAAAACATACTGGAAGTTCATTCGCGATGAAATCATCACTATTGATGGACGGGAATACATTGGCGATACAATCCTATCAAAGAGGATATACGCCCGTATGATATGCAGTCATTTAAATAAAGAGCGACTGGCGGCATTTAAGGACTTGGTTCAATCAACGGGAGATCGGATTATCGTTTTCTATAGCTTCAATGAAGAATTGAATGCAATGCAAACTGTGATTTCTGATCTGATGCTTCCAACTTCAATAGTCAACGGTAGTACCAAAGACTTGACCGCTTATGAAGAAGCGGAAAACTCAATTACATTCCTGCAATATCAGGCTGGTGCAATGGGACTGAATTTGCAGAAAGCGAACAAAATTATTTACTTTTCACCTACCGAACGAAGTGATTTGTTTGAGCAGAGCAAGAAGCGAATTCACAGAATAGGTCAGACTAAACCTTGCTTCTATTATCAAATGATGTGTCCCGGTACAGTGGAAGAAGATATTTTTCAAGCTTTAGAAATGAGAAAGGACTATACAGATGAACTGTTCAAAAAACATCAAGAAAACATCAATTGGTAAGCGGATAATAGCTTCATGGGTGATTTTCGCCGTGATCTTTGCGCTTATTGGCTTTGGAATTGGAAAGCTTACAAGCATTCCCGAAGTAAAGCCGGACGTTTCAGAAAGCGATGTTCAGAAGGAAATTCTGATTTACGGACAACCGGATGGCAAGATCTTTAACTGGGATATGTCGGCTGAATGGGAATCGCCGCTTGAATTCACGCCGCTCAACGTTCCAATGAATGAAGATTTGCAGGAATTCATTTTCTACTTATCGGCGGGCTACAACATAGATTTTACCCTTGTAATGGCAATGATCCAACAGGAAAGTAGTTTTCAGACTGATGTAATCAGCACTTCTAACGATTATGGGCTGATGCAGATAAATGAAATGAACCACCCATATCTAACGGAGCAGCTTGGTATTACTGACTTCACAGAACCACATAACAATATCCGTTCGGGAATGTTTATCTTGCGAAAGTTGTTTGAAAAGTATGAAACCCCGGAAAAGGTACTTATGGCTTATAACATGGGTGAATACGGTGCGTCAATCCTTTGGGATCAGGGCATTTTTGAAAGTAACTATTCAAGAAAAGTTCTGGAGTATCAGCAGCAGTTCAAGGAGCAGCTTGAGAGGGGTGTGAATTATGATTAAGTGTAGACAGGCGGCAAATTCCGCTTGCGGAAAGGTGTGCTGTTGCTTGGAGTGTGAAGAGAAGGAAACTTGCAAGGATATATGCAATGAACTTTCTACTGACTGCAAGGATGCCTTTACAGAAGAAACAGCACTTGTAGCTATGCAGAATGAAGCAGCGGAAATCATATCGCACATTGCAAATCTTTCTGTTCAGAAAAAACAGATTGAGGAGCAGGAAAAGGCATTAAAATCACAGCTTCTTGAAGCGATGGAGAAATACGGCGTTAAGGCTTTTGAAAATGATGCTGTAAAATTCCTTTACGTTGCCCCCACAACACAGACCCGTATTGACAGTGCAAAGCTGAAAAAGGATATGCCGGATGTGGCAGAAAAGTATTCTAAGACTACCAATGTTTCAGCTTACGTTAAGATTACGGTGAAGTGACATGGCAGAAGAAAAACTGTTTGAAGGACAGATCAAGAAGTATTTTCATTCGGTCGGGATTTATCCGGCTGGCTATCCAACAGACCGAATGAACGCCCCTATGGTGGGATGGTATACAAAAATTTGGGGCGGCGGATTTCAAAAATCCGGTATACCTGATATTTTGGTTTGCGTAAACGGCGTATTGGTCGCAGTTGAAGTAAAGGCTTCTAACGGTAGACCTTCCGAATTGCAAAAGCTGAATATCAGCCGAATAAACAAATCAGGCGGTGTCGGCATATTCCTTTACCCGGAAGGGTTTGAACAGTTCAAGGAACTATTGAAAGGGGTGATAAATTGCAATTCTCACATTCAAGAATTGAGTGCTTCAAAAAGTGCAAATTCAAGTACAAAATGCGATATCTGGACGGGGTGAAAACAATATCCCCCACTGATGCAGATAATGCGCTAATTGTTGGAACGGCGGTTCATACAGGTATTGAACGAGGGCTTGAAGAAGCAATCAAGGAATACAGCTTTAGCTATCCCATAATTACAGACGAGCATATCAACGAGATTATGAAGCTTGAAGCAGTCATTCCAATGGCAAAAGCGGAAATCCCGCCCGGCGGTGAATTTGAAGTAGAAATCAGTGATTCAGTGTTCCACGGCTTCATTGATTATCTTGTTCCCATAGCGAAAGTTGGAAACGTTGAATATTATGATCTTTATGATTTCAAGTATTCAAACAATGTATCAGGTTATAAACAGACAAGTCAGCTTCACCTATACAAATACTTTTTCGAAAAGAATAACCCCGGAAAAAAAATTGAAAATCTGTATCTGCTGTTTATCCCTAAAGTAAAAATTCAGCAGAAAAAAGATGAATGCTTATTTGATTTCAGACAGCGCATAAAAGCAGAACTGGCTAAATCAAGTGTTCAAAAGGTTCAATTGGAATACGATTACAACAAGGTTATCGAATTCCTGATTGATATAAAAACGGCGTATGAAGAAAGTGAATTTCCGAAAGAGCAAAGTTATTTATGTAAATATTGCGAATTTCAGGAATTCTGTGAGAAAGGAAATGATTACATGAAGTTACCAGACAACAAGAGAAGAACCCTTGATGCGGTTCAGAAGCGTGTGCTTTGGATTTATGGTGTTCCGTTTTGCGGAAAAACCACCTTTGCAAATTCTTTCCCTGATCCGTTGATGCTTAACACGGACGGCAACATAAAGTTCGTTGATGCGCCTTATATACGCATTAAAGATGAAGTGAAGGTTGAGGGGCGGCAGACCAAAAGAACACTTGCATGGGACGTTTTCAAGGACGTTATTTCAGAGTTGGAGAAGAAGGACAACACTTTTAAGACCATCGTTGTTGACCTGCTGGAAGATCTGTATGAGCATTGCCGCCTGTATATGTATCAGCAGATGGGTATTTCCCATGAATCAGATGATTCTTTCCGTGCTTGGGATAAGGTGAGGGGCGAATTTCTGAATACACTGAAACGCCTGATGAACCTTGACTATGAGAACATTATCCTGATTTCCCACGAGGACACAAGCAAGGACATTACTAAAAAGGGCGGCGATAAGATCACAGCAATCAAGCCCAATCTGCAGGATAAGGTTGCAAACAAGGTTGCCGGAATGGTGGATGTGGTTGCCCGCATTGTGGCAGACGGCGACACCCGCACATTCTCTTTTAAGAGCAATGAAGTAATTTTCGGTGGTGGGCGTTTGAAGGTGAACGCAAAGGATATTCCGCTTGATGTGAATGCCCTGTTTGCGGTTTATGATGAAGCTAACAAGAATGCTGCTTCTGGCGTTATGACTTCAACTGCTTCTACGACAAAGAGTGGGCGCAGCACCCGCAGGAAGGCAGAAGAATCACTCGCAGAAGTTGCAGATAAGCCACAGGACAAGCCCGCAGAGGAACAGACGGTAAATGATACCCCTGAACAGGAAAGCCCGCAGGAAGCCGCAGATAAAGCAGAGGAAGAGCAACCTGAACAGGTGGCACAGCAGCAGGAAGTAGTCCCGGTTGATGATACTGTGAATTCCCCGGAAGTCCCAACAGAGGAAGAAAAGCCCCGCCGCAGGCGTAAGGCTAGAGATTAAGAAAGGGCGGTGAACGAATATGGCAGGTATTCCTTTTGGTAGTTCCGATGATGTTGTAGCAGCTATTCTTGCTGCTGCACTGAGTGAATGCAAGCAGAAGAACATACAGTCTTTTGAGGTTAAAACACAACCTACAGTTAACCCGGCTGCTTTAGCAAAGAAGTCAGCCGAAAGCGCAAAGCAGCTTTACGATGCTTATATCAATGCAGGATTCACAAAGGAACAGGCTTTTGAACTTATCAAGGGTATTCTTACGGTAAAGAAGAACTAACATACAGAAAGGTTAAAGGTGAAAGTTATGGCTAACATTTGGGAAGAGTTCGACAAGAACATTGATACGGAAGGTCTGGCAAAGGATGTTGAAGAAGCTGCTGAAAACGGCGGTCGCCGGGACGTCCCCCACGATACTTACGAAGTTGCAATCAACAAGCTGGAACTGACAAAGAGCAAGAAGGGCGATCCAATGCTTACTTGCTGGATGAAGATACTTGAAGGTGATTACAAGGGAAGCCTGATCTTCATGAATCAGGTTGTAACACAGGGATTCCAGATACACATTGCTAATGAGTTCTTACGTTCGCTGGTATCTGAAATGGCAAAGCCGGTTGATGTTCAGTTCAAGACATACGCACAGTACGCCAACATGATCATGGATGTTATGGAAGCTATTGATAACAACTATGAATACAGCGTTGAATACGGCGAAAAGAAGGGCTTTAACACTTTCGAAATCAAGGAAGTGTATGTACTTGAAGATTGAGTAATCGCAGAGCGGCGGGGCGCTTGCCCCGTTAATGCGGGAAAACGGTCGCAACCCCGTTTAGGAAGGAGTGTCAACGGTGCTTTTCTATGATTTTGAAGTTTTCAAGTATGATTGGCTGGTCGTTGTAATGGATACCGCTGAAAAGAAAACCCATGTAATCATAAATTCGCCGGAGCAGCTTGAAGCACTTTATAAGGCGAATATAAAAAATATATGGACGGGCTTTAATAGTCGTCATTACGATCAGTATATCTTAAAAGGTATTCTTTGCGGATTTGATCCTAAAAAAATCAATGATTACATCATTGAAAAAGGAAATCCCGGCTGGAAGTTCAGCACCCTTTTCAGACAGTTTCCACTTTGGAATTATGATGTTATGCTTGGAACAGATGTTGGCTTAAAATCTTTTGAAGGATTTATGGGCAACGATATAAAAGAAACATCTGTTCCCTTTAACCTTGATCGAAAACTTACACCGGAAGAAATCGAAGAAACTGTAAAATACTGCAAGCATGATGTTGAACAAACAATGCAGGTATTCCTAAGAAGAACCGAAGAATTCAATACCATGATGTATTTTATTAAACATTTTGGTCTTAGTATGGACTGCATTTCAAAAACCAAAGCGCAGCTTGCAGCGGAAATTCTGGGCGGTAATCGAAAAGGTGCTGATTTCAATGATGAATTCCAGTTCCCCATTCTTGACTGCTTGCGCTTGAACAAATATAAGCATATTGCGGAATGGTATGCCAATCCCGAAAATCATGATTATGAAAAGAAACAGGAAAAACAAATCGTGGCAGGTGTTGAACATACTTTTGCATGGGGCGGCGGTCATGGGGCAAGGGCAAAATATTCTGCTGATGGGGTATTCCTTATCATTGATGTTACCGCCTATTACCCTTCATTACAGAAGAAATATCACTTTGGGTATCGTGTGATGAACCATCCTGAAAACTTTGAGTTTATCCACGATTCCAATATTGCCTACAAACGGAAAGGTGATAAAAAAGCAAGGCAACCATTCAAAATTATGGATAATGCCATCAGCGGTCAGATGAAACAGAAATCATCGGCGCTTTACGATCCAATGAGTAATAACAGCATTTGCATAAATGGACAGCTTTTGCTTCTGGATTTGGTTGAACACATTGAACCATATTGTGAACTTATTCAAAACAATACAGATGGTATCATTGTCAAGCTAAAAGATTATGAACATGATTTTGATATACTTGACGATGTCGTGTATGAGTGGGAACAGCGAACCGGAATGAAGATGGACTTTGACACGTTCATTGGAACTATTTATCAGAAAGATGTAAATAATTACTTGCTGATTGATAGGCAAACTGGAGCAGTTAAGGCTAAAGGCGGCTATGTTATGAAGTTGAATGATTTAAGCTATGATTTACCCATCATAAACAAGGCAATTGTAGATTACATGATAAGTGGCATTCCAGTTTCAAGGACAATAAATGATTGTCAGGACTTACGGGAATTCCAGCTTGTTTCCCGCATCAGCAGCAAATACACACACATTTTATATGGAGATGTACCAATTAAAGAGCGGTGCATTAGAATATTTGCTTCACAGAATTCATCAGATCCGGGCGTAAAGAAAGTTCATGCAGTAAATAAGAATGCGGCGAAGATACAGAATTCCCCTGAGCATTGCTTCATCTTTAACGATGATGTAAAGGGTGTTTCTGTTCCAGATAGACTTGACAGACAGTGGTATATTAACTTAGCCAATAAACGACTTGAAGATTTCGGGGTGAGAACATGATTGATGATTTATATAAAAATTGTCGCTGGCGTCATTGGTACATAGACGGTGAATGCGTTCACGACAAGACTTTTGAAAGTGTTTCCACTGATATCAGTTATCTTTCAGAAGATGGGATAATCGAAGAAGCTATCATAGACGCATTTTCTGAACAGGGATTTTCAGAACTAAAAAGCCATCTTGAAAGTTTACTTTCAAAAAAGAAAGCAAATGAAGTTATGCAGGCGTTCTTTGAAGAATTGGAAGCAGTTAAAGACAAATGGGCTATTTCAATTGACGAAGCTGTAACAGCGGCAATCAATAATGAAATTGGCGGCAAAGAGAAGTGCAAGGTCGTTGATCCCGAAGATTTTTACTGCAAGTATTTCATGTAAGGCGGTAGTGAAATGTTTTTCAAGGGTTATGTTGAAACCAAAGATAAAAAGTGTATTGAGAAGTTCAAAGACCGTGAAGATTTCAAGACTTTTGAACAGGTTCAGTCTTTGCCTGAATATGCTGGAATTCTTGCTTCTGAAACGATTTTGGTTGATATTGACGATTTTGCAACATCAGAGATACTTTTCAAAATCGTTAAAGATAAGGGGCTTATTTGCCGTGTTTATAAGACAACGAGGGGTAAGCACTTCTTGTTTAAAAATAGCGGCGTGGATGGCAATAAAACGGGGTGCAGGCTTGCAATAGGACTTAGTGCAGATATCAAGCTTGGAACGCGCAATTCTTATGAAGTCCTTAAATTTAATGGGAAGCAACGTGAAGTTCTTTACGATAACACCGAAAATGAAGAAGCGCAACCACTTCCACGCTGGCTTTTCCCGGTAAAATCTAAAATGGAATTCTTGAACATGGAAACCGGGGACGGTAGAAATCAGGGGTTGTTCAATTATATTCTTACGCTGCAAAGCAGTAATTTTGCAGTTGAAGAAGCACGGGAAACTATACGGATAATCAATGATTATGTTCTTAAAGTTCCGCTTTCAAAAGGAGAAATTGAAACCGTTTTACGCGATGATGCTTTTAAAAAGCCTGTGTTTTACTCGGGTTCAACGTTCTTGTTTGATAAGTTCGCAACTTTTTTGAAGAACAATAACCACATTATCAAGATCAACAATCAGCTTCACATTTACAAAAACGGAATATATGTTTCGGGTTACGGTGAAATTGAAGCGGCAATGATACAGCATATTCCCGGACTTAGCAGAGCGAAAAGAACAGAAGTCTTGGCATATTTAGAAATTCTTATTCGTGACAATGTAACGCCGGAAGATGCAAATCTTATAGCCTTTGAAAACGGTCTTTATAACATCATTGATGATTCGTTCATTCAGTTTACCCCCGAACACATCATAACAAATAAAATACGCTGGGAATACCATTCAGGGGCTTATTCAGAAATTGCCGATAAAACCCTAAACAAAATAGCTTGCAACGATCAGAAAATTCGGGCGCTGCTTGAAGAAGCAATCGGATATTGCTTTTACCGCCGTAACGAACTTGGGAAAGCCTTCATTTTGACGGGCGACAAATCCAACGGAAAAAGCACCTTCCTTTCAATGGTTCAGTGCCTTCTGGGTGACGATAACATCAGTTCCCTTGATCTGAAAGAATTAGGCGACAGGTTCAAAACCGCTGAAATGTTCGGTAAGCTTGCTAATATCGGTGATGATATAGGTGATGAATTCATTGCTAACCCTGCAATCTTTAAAAAGCTGGTTACTGGTGAACGAGTGTCGGCAGAACGCAAAGGACAAAACCCCTTCGAATTTAACAACTATTCAAAGCTGCTTTTTTCTGCAAACAACATTCCCCGTATAAAAGATAAAACGGGAGCAGTTCAGCGCCGTCTTGCAATAATACCATTTGATGCAAAGTTTTCCGCCGATGATCCTGATTTTAACCCCTACATAAAACATCTGCTTAAAACCAGTGAAGTTATGGAGTACCTAATTAACATTGGTATTGATGGGCTTAAACGGGTTCTTACGAACCGTCAGTTTACCCCATCTGAAAAGGTTAAAATGGCAATGGACGAATACGAAGAAAACAACAATCCAATTCTAGGATTTTTCAAGGAATGTGAGGTTGAAGAATTCCAAATCGAAAATGAACCAACGAATGTGGTTTATAAACGGTATCAGGAATATTGCCTTGCAAACAGCTTACAGCCTATGAGCAATATTGAATTCTCAAAACAAGTCAATCGTATCTTAGGGCTTAAAATCATTGATAAGAAAATCAATGGTAAGAAGTATAGAATTTTTGTTTCCAACTATTGAAAGGACGGATGAATACTTTGGATGAAAACAATAACAACAAAGAGAGAGAGAGAGAGAATAAAGACTGGATAGGAAACCAGAGAAGCATTTACACAACACTAGGTGCTTCAAATCACACGGACAAAGAACGGCAGCAACATGATTACTATGCAACCGAACCAAAAGCAATGGAACTTCTGCTTGCAGAAGAACAGTTTTACCCGGTAATTTGGGAATGTGCGTGTGGTGAAGGGCATTTGTCAAAGGTTCTTGAAGAACACGGGTTTGAGGTTATCAGCACCGATTTAGTATATCGTGGCTATGGTGATCCTGAACCGTTGGACTTTCTGAAAGAATCCCTTGAAGATTTTGAAGGGGATATTATCACAAATCCGCCTTATAAATACGCTTTGGAATTTGTTGAACAGGCATTGAACAGCGTACAGCCGGGGAGAAAAGTTGCAATGTTCCTGAAATTACAGTTCCTTGAAGGTAAAGGAAGAAAGCAATTCTTTTTACATAACCCGCCTAAAACGGTGTATGTTAGTTCTTCCCGCTTAATATGTGCTATGAACGGAGAATTTGAAAAATACCCTTCAAGTGCGGTTGCCTATGCGTGGTTTGTATGGGAAAAGGGATTTAAGGGTGATCCGATTATCAAGTGGATAAATTAGAAAGGGATGAAATTGGTGAATGAACGCTTTTACACAGCACAGCACACACACACACACACACACACACAAATTATTTTGGATTTGTGCGGCGGTACGGGTTCATGGTCAAAGCCATATAAAGAAGCCGGGTATGATGTACGGGTTATTACCTTGCCGGAATATGATGTGCGAACTTATACCCCGCCTGAAAATGTGTACGGCATACTTGCCGCCCCACCTTGCACTGAATTTTCCGTTTTGAATTGTAAAGCTGAACCACGCAAGCGAGATGAAGCCGCGGGAATGGAAATTGTAAACGCTTGTGTTAGAATAATCAATCAGTGCAACCCGGTATTTTGGGCGTTGGAAAACCCACGGGGGCATTTAAGAAAATATTTGGGTGTTCCAAAGTTGAATTTTCAACCGTGGTATTATGGCGATCCGTGGACAAAAGCAACGGATATATGGGGTAATTTCAATATCCCTAAAAGACTATTTCAAAATTGGTCTGATGTTCCAAAACTAGATTTATATATTAGACCGAACAGAGAAAAACCGAATTTTGCTTATTTACATAAAAGTGCATGGGATAAGATACCACAGTTACAATTTCACAAGCCGGAAACGGATGCTGAATTTAGAGCAATGACACCGCCCGGATTTGCAAAAGCATTTTATGAAGTCAATAAATGAAAGGGGTGAATAATGTGAACAGCAGGAACAGCCCGCTTTTCAACAGTGAAGGCTATCCTGATCCAACGGCTTACGCCGGAACGAAGAACATTATCAAAGAGGAAAGCGAACTTGAAAAGAGGGCTTCCGAACTGATAAAAGTTTTGAAGTTCATTATTCGTTTAGCGGGTTTTGAACCGATTGAACGAATAAAAATCAGGGATACAAAAACAGGAAAGGAATTCAGATGATGGACAACGTAAATCACCCGCTGCACTATGAAGCGGGAAACTTTAAGTGCATTGACGTTATGGAAGAAGCAATCGGTATTGAGCAGACAAAAAGTTTCTGTTTATGTAACGCTTTTAAGTACATATTCCGTTGCACCAAAAAGCATGATACCCCTATTGAGGATGTGAAAAAAGCAAACTGGTATTTAACCAAATACATCGAACTGGAGGAAAAGCAGAATGAAAACAATAAAGGCAGGGTATGAAATACTTACCCCAATCAACGGGGTTAAAATCCTTGAACAGATTGAGAGGATAGCACGAACTTGTTACAAGTCAGAAGAAAAAATTCAGCCTGAAAGCGCTGCAAAGATGGTTTCCGGACTTATAAGCAGGGGGCATGAAGCTATGCTGGAGCATTTTTCGTTTACGGTGAAATTCATCGTTGACCGTGGTATCAGTCACGAACTTGTCAGACATAGATTAGCTTCATTTGCACAAGAATCAACCCGATATTGCAATTACAGCACGGATAGATTCGGGGCAGAAATCACATTTATAAAGCCATTTTTTCTTAAAGAAAATACAAACGCTTATTTCGCATGGGAACAGGCTTGCAGAACCGCCGAAGGCTGCTACTTTGATTTGCTGGATTGGGGGTGTACCCCGCAAGAAGCACGTTCAGTCCTTCCAAACAGCTTAAAAACTGAAATTTGCATGACGGCTAATTTACGCGAATGGCGGCACTTCTTCATGCTTAGAGCCGCAGATCAGACAGGGTCAGCGCATCCGCAGATGAAGGAAGTAACCGTCCCGCTGCTGAAAGAACTAAAATCGCTTATTCCTATTGTGTTCGATGATATTGTTGCAAAGGGGGAACAAATATGAATACGCCAATCAATCAGATAACAGAACATAAACGTGTCGAACAGTTCATAGAACTTATGGGCGAACACGTTTCGGATGACTTTCTGAAATGGCTTCTAGCCAATGGCTTTTTCAAAGCGCCTGCTTCAATACATCATCATGGGGCTTATTCCGGAGCACTTTTTGATCATTCACTTGCCGTAACACGTGCGCTTGTAAGGTTCACCGAATCTTTGAATTTAACTTGGGAAAAGGAAAGAAGCCCTTATATCGTAGGAATGTTTCACGATTTGTGCAAGGTTGATAACTACACAAGAACTACTGACGAACACTGGGAATACAATAATGCAACACTTCTTCCGGGGCACGGCGAAAAGTCTGTTATACTTTTACAGCAGCATATTCAGCTTACAGATGAAGAAATTTACTGTATTCGCTGGCACATGGGGGCGTTTGATGAAAAGGAAAACTGGAACAGTTACGGGCGTGCAGTCAGCATATTCCCCAATGTTCTTTACACGCATACTGCTGATATGGTTGCAGCACGAATTCTGGGGGTGTGATCCATGGGAAAAATCTATAATGGAACAATGGGATTGGTTGTCGGTGATGCTTTAGGTGTTCCCGTTGAGTTCAAAAAGCGTGACACTTTCAAAATTGGGTCTATGACAGGCTATGGAACGTACTATCAGAAGCCCGGCACATGGTCTGACGATAGCAGCATGACACTGGCAACGCTTCACAGCATTGCCCTTCTTGAAACGGTTGATCCTATAGATATTATGAAACGTTTCAGTATGTGGTTCTTTGATAATGAATACACCCCGTGTGGCGAAGTTTTTGATGTTGGCGGCTGTACCAGAAGGGCGATTGTGAGATATGCAAACGGAACTAATCCGTTGAAATGTGGTGGCAAAACCCGCATGGATAATGGAAATGGCGCATTGATGCGCATCCTTCCGATTGCGATGATGAAAAACAGCAATAAAGAAAGCATTATTCGCACTGTAGCACATCTAACACACGCGCATTTCATTTCTGATTTTGCCTGCTTTGTATATACGGCGGTTGTGGAAAACCTTATGGGCGGTATGGACAAGGAAAAGGCAGTTCAGCTTGCCGTTCAGAGATATCAGGAGCAAATCAAGAACATTTCCATGCTTAATGAATATAGCCGTTTGCCCCAAATCTACAAGTTGAAGCGTGACGAAATTAAAAGTTCTGGATATGTGGTTGATACCCTTGAAGCCGCGATCTGGAGTTTTGTCACTACCAACAGTTATAGGGATTGTGTTCTTACCGCCGTAAATTTGGGCGAAGATACAGATACGGTTGCTGCTGTTGCGGGTGGTCTTGCAGGAATTTATTATGGTTGTGGTGGTGAAACCGGGATTCCTAAAACGTGGATAAATAAAATCTACCGTCACAAGTGGATTGAAGAAGTCTGCAATAAAGTTGAAGCATTGGATTTTTGAAAGTTAATTTTCAAAAGGCGGTTCAAGTTAGGTTCATGTTGGGGACAAGATGAAAATAATCATCTTGAACCGCTTAAAAACCTTTAATAATGCGGCTTTATCGAATATCGGTTCAAGTAGTACAAGTTAGTCGTAAGTTCTTTATATATTTATTTTTTTATAAGCGTAAATTACACTATTAAGAAAAATAATATATAGTAATATAGCAATCTTGAACTTGAACTGCTAGGAAAAGGATGCTTGCTAAACCGCATGAATAAAGGATTTACAGCGGTTCAGGTTAAAGAACTCATCTTGTACCAGAACATGAACCCAAACAAAGAAAGGCGGTAAATACAATGAAAGCCAAAGATTATTTAAAGCAGCTTCAACGGCTTGATACTGTGATAAAGCAGAAAAAAGATGAACTTAGAGATTTGCACGAAGAAGCCCAATGTGTCGGCGGCATTGATTATTCAAAGGAGAAAGTGCAGTCCAGTCATTCAGCAGAAGCCCCTTTTGTTCCTATCACAGAAAAGATTATAGAACTTGAAAAAGTAATCGGTGCTGAAATCAAACAGTTCGTTGAAGAAAAGCATAAAATCATAAATCAAATTCAGGGGTTGAACAATCCAAAGCATATTGATATGCTGTATAAGCACTATGTTGAGTTTAAACGCCTTGAAGTAGTTGCCGTTGAAATGAATTATACATATCAGTATGCACGAGAACTTCACGGGTCTGCATTGCAGGACTTTGAAAAAACCTACAAAATACTATTGAATTCCTACAATGATTTATGATAAAATAATAGAGTAAAAGAGCGACAAGGGAAACTTTGCCGCTCTTAATTTTTGCAAATGAAAGGGGTTGTTGCTTATGAATGCAAGGCAGAAAAAATTCTGTGATGAATACTTAATTGATTGTAACGCTACACAAGCGGCAATCCGGGCGGGGTATTCCCAAAAAACAGCTAAACAGATAGGTAATGAAAACCTGACGAAACCTGACTTGAAAGCCTACATTGATGAACAGCTTGAACTTCTGCATAGTAAAAAAACCGCTGATATACAGGAAGTCCTTGAATTTCTTACTTCTGTGATGCGCGGAGAACATACCGAACAAACATTGCAGCTTATCGGAGATGGTGTGCAAAGAATTACTGATATTGATGTTTCTGCAAAGGAACGGCTGAAAGCTGCTGAACTTATCGGCAAGCGTTACGGTATGTTCAAGGATAATGTTGGAATTGACCTTGCACCCGTGGTTATTGTGAATGACCTGAAAGAATAAGGCGGTGATTGCGTGAAAGTATCATTGCAAGAAACCGTTGGTAAAAATTACGCCGACTTTTGGAACACCCGGAAAAGATATCGTGTGTGCAAAGGAAGCCGTGGTTCAAAGAAAAGTAAAACAGCCGCTTTGAATATGATTCACCGATTGTTTGAATATCCGCTTGCGAATGGCTTATGTGTTCGCCGTTATTCAAATACCTTGCGTGATTCCGTTTATAGTGATCTGAAATGGGCTATTCACAAATTAGGGCTTGATGGCTACTTTGATTGTACCGTTTCCCCTATGCAGATAACCCGGATTGATACCGGGCAGAAGATTTTGTTTCGTGGTTTGGATGATGGCTTGAAAATCACTTCAATTTCAGTTGATTACGGTGTTCTTTGTTTTGTGTGGATAGAAGAAGCCTATGAAATCACGAATGAAGATGATTTCAATAAGCTTGATATGTCAATCCGTGGTGAAGTGCCTAACGGGTATTTCAAACAGATTACATTAACCTTTAACCCGTGGAGTGCTACAAGTTGGCTGAAAGCCCGATTCTTTGATACACCTGATGAAGATGTGTTCACTAAAACTACCACATGGCAATGTAATGAATGGCTGGATGCAGCTGACCGCAACATTTTTTTGAAGATGAAGGAGAGCAACCCCCGCCGTTACCGTATTGAAGGTGAAGGTGAATGGGGTATTGCGGAAGGGTTGATCTATACCAATGTTGTTTGTGAAGATTTTGATATTGATGAAGTTCGCAGAATTAACGGTGTTAAATCCGCTTTCGGGCTGGACTTTGGCTTTACTGATCCGAACGCTTTCATTTGTTCAATGGTGGATAACATCGCAAAGCGTATTTACATTTTTGACGAATGGTATAAAACAGGCGTAACTAATAAAGTCATAGCTGAACAAATCAAGGCTATGGGCTATGGCGGTCAACGTATTATTTGCGATAATGCAGAACCAAAATCTATAGCTGAATTGCAGGTTGAAGGTATTAAAGCGGAAGCTTCAAGAAAAGGCAAGGACAGCGTAAACCACGGTATTCAGCTTATTCAGAACTATCAAATTGTGGTTCATCCGAAATGCACAGAGTTCAAAAAGGAAATTGATAACTACTGCTGGGAAAAGGATAGAAACGGAAAGCCTACTGATAAACCAGATCATGAATTTTCACATGGCATGGATTCTATGCGATATGGTGTTTCTAAAATCCTATTGCCGGATGCGTTCAGTTTCGACTAAAAGTAACACATTAGTAACAAAAGCCCATGAAAACAGTATGTTTTGGGGCTTTTGCCTATATTGCACAATAAAGGGGTGAAAATGATGAAGTTGAGAATAAACGGGTTAAACTGGAATGTTCAAAATGTTCAGCGCAACGATGAAAAGCTAAAAAGCAAAGATGGCGATTCATGCTTTGGCGTAACCTACTATCAGGAACTAAGCGTTTATCTTGATGAATCCATGCCAAAGGAACTTTACAGACAGACTGTTGTTCATGAACTGATTCATGCTTTCACCTTTTCATTTGGGGTTCACCTTTTCGCTAATGAAAGAACGGAAGAATCAGTTTGTGATTTTATGGGCGCTCATTTAGACGAAATCTGTTCAGCAACCAATAAGATTATGAATTTCTGTTTCAAGGGGTGTTAAGGTGGGAAACGTGATTGATTCGCTTGCATTAAGGGTGTCCAACCTAATCTTGCAAGGCGTTAACATGAGTGATAAAGCTTTCATAGAGCGCGAAATACAAAAGTGGAAGTGCAGCCCACAACGCATAATGCAGATCAAGGGACACTTGTACTATGACAATGAACACGATATTCTTTATAGAAGAAGAATGGTAATCGGAACTGGTGGAGAACTGGAAGAAGTGAAGAACCTTCCGAACAACCGCCTGATTGATAATCAATATGCGAAACTGGTAAATCAGAAAGCTAATTATCTTTTGGGTCAGCCGTTCGCCATTGAAGGCGAAAATAAGCAGTACGTTGAACTGTTAAAAGGCGTGTTCAACAAACGCTTTATGAAAACGCTGAAATCAGCGGGAAAGGCAATGCTAAACAACGGCATCTGCTGGCTTTATCCGTATTACACGGAAGATGGTGATTTCTCTTTCCGTATGTTTCCGGGATATGAAGTCCTTCCATTTTGGAAGGACACCGAACACACAATTCTTGAAGCGGCTGTAAGGCTCTATCCGGTAGTTGGCTATCAGGGGTCAACGCCCGTAATCATTGAAAAAGTTGAAATATATGATTTAAACGGTGTTCATCGGTATGTTCTTGATGGAACGTCATTAGTTCCGGATTTTCAGGATTCCAATGAAAACACTGTATCGTATTCGGCAAGTATTGATGAAAACGGCAATCCCATTTTTTTGAACTGGTCAAAAGTCCCCTTGATTCCACTGAAATACAACGAATGTGAAATACCACTGTTAAAGAAGGTCAAGACCCTTCAAGACGGTATCAACGTTATGCTTTCTGATTTTGAAAACAATATGCAGGAGGATGCGCGTAACACCATTCTTGTTTTAAAAAACTATGACGGAACGGATTTGGGTGAGTTCCGAAAGAACCTTGCAACGTATGGGGCGGTTAAGGTTCGCTATGATGGTGAAACAAAAGGCGGCGTTGAAACCCTTGAAATCAATGTAAATGCCGAAAATTACAAGGCTATCATTGAGATATTCAAGAAAGCCATCATTGAAAACGGAATGGGATACGATGCAAAAGATGATAGGCTTTCCGGCAACCCCAACCAAATGAACATTCAATCCATGTACAGCGACATTGACCTTGATGCAAACGACATGGAAACAGAATTACAAGCAGCCTTTGAAGAAATTCTTTGGTTTGTAAACGCCCACCTTACCAACACTGGGCAGGGTAACTTTGACGGTGAGGAAGTCAACATTATCTTCAACCGGGATATTCTTATCAACGAGAGTGAAGCGATAGATAATTGTCAGAAGTCCGTTGGCATTCTTTCCGATGAAACCATCATTGGGATGCATCCTTGGGTTGATGATCCGCAGCTTGAATTGGAACGACTGAAAAGGCAGAAAGAGGAAGAACAGGCTGATATGGAGAAGCAAGCATATAACCCATACTTGCAGTCGAAACCGCCTGATAATGGGAACGGTGATGAATAATGAAAAACGCTGATTACTGGAAACAGCGCTTTGAACAGCTTGAACAAGCGCAAAACCAAATGGGCGCTAACACCTTTTCAGATATTGAAAAGCAGTATAAAGAAACACAAAAGCAACTTGAAGCGCAAATCTCTATGTGGTATCAGCGATTTGCCAAAAACAACGGAATAACCCTTGCAGAAGCACGACAGTTTCTGAAAGGTACTGATTTGAAGGAATTCAAATGGGATGTTCAGGAATACATAAAGTATGGACAAGAAAACGCTTTAATGGGCGGATGGATGAAGGAACTTGAAAATGCTTCTGCTAAGTATCATATTACAAAGCTGGAAGCCTTAAAGGTTCAGACACAGCATAGCCTTGAAAGTATGTTTGCAAAGCAGCAGATCACGATGAATGAAGCAATGACTGATGTTTTTTCAACGTCCTACTATCACACGGCGTATGAAGTTCAACAAGGGTTTAACGTTGGTTGGGATGTTGCCGGGTTGGATCAGGCACAGATTGAAAAAGTTCTTTCTAAACCGTGGGCGGCTGATAAATACAACTTCTCTGAAAGGATATGGAATAGCAAGCAAAAGCTGATATCAGAAGTTCATCACGAACTAACGCAAAATATCATGCTGGGTGCTGATCCGCAAAAAGCGATTGATTCCATAGCCAAAAAGATGAACACTTCCAAAAATAACGCTGGAAGGCTTGTAATGACGGAAGAAGCCTATTTCAGTTCGGCGGCACAGAAAGATTGTTTTGATGATCTGGGCGTTGAACAGTATGAAATTGTTGCAACCCTTGATTCTCATACTTCTGATATATGCCGTTCTCTGGATGGCAAGGTATTTCCGATGGCAGATTATCAGGCGGGTGTTACCGCCCCACCCTTTCATGTCTATTGTCGTTCAACTACAGTCCCCTATTTTGATGAAAACTTTGGGGGTATCGGCGAGAGAGCGGCGCGTGATAACGAAACGGGAAAGACTTATTACATTCCCGATGATATGAACTATCAGGAATGGAAAGATACCTTTGTTGACGGCGGCGATAAATCCGGGTTTGACATTCTGGACGATGGTTCAGCGGTTCACTATAAGAAGCACGTTGAGCCTGAACCGCCAAAGGAAAAGAAGGAATACCTGACAAAGAAAAAACTGCAAGCCAAAATTGCTGATGCAGATGTGCAAATCGAAGATTTGGGAAACCAGTTTTCTGATGTGATGAAAGCAGATGGCGGTTTATCATGGGATGAATTTAAGGTTGATTATCAACATGATTATTCGCAGATAACCAATGATCCTGATGAACTTTCAAAGCTGCAAGCAATTGGAGATAAGATTGATACAATCGAAGCACAAAAAGCTGACTGGCAAGAAAAGCTGAATGAAAAGCTGAAAGCCGAACACAAAAAAGAACTTGTTAAAGAGCAGATGAAGCTTGAAGCAGAAAAGGTGACGGTTCAACAGCAGCTTGACAGCTTAGATGTAAAGACTTATTCCGGCATCTGGTACAATAAGGACGTTACCACTGCTGATTGGAATGGGCTGAATATTTCGGGCAAAAAAGCATACTACGAAGGTAAACTGCAGACGGAAACAGACCCCGCCTTGATCCAGAAGTATCAGGATTTGTACAAACAGCTTGAAGAACTCGATGTTGAAGGTCAGAATTACTACAATGTTCAGCAGCAGTTGAGTAAAATAAAGTCTGATATCGCCAAAGTGGAAAAGGACTTGCAAAATCTTGAAAATGGTGGTATAATAGATACGGTAGATGATGCCTACTCACAAGAACGTAAAGATAGTGCAATGTGGGCAAAATCCACCAAAGAAGCAGATGATTTATTGCGTGATAAGTGTGGTGAGGTATGGCGTACTTCACCACCGGATCAAAAGGATGCAATTTATGACTACACTTCAAGCTACCATAAGTTCAATGAACCCTTGCGTGGTATTGAGTACGGCAGCGAAAAATTCTTAGGTGTTGGAAATGTGGATTTAGACCAAATCGGCGTTTCCTATCAGGGTTGGAAGCCCGGTCAGATGCGGAAAGAAATAAACGATATGACCGACATCATTTCCAAATCGACATACAAGGAAGATTTTTGGTTGCAGCGTGGTTGTAGATTTAAGGGCATGGACAAATTCTTCAATGTTCCTATGGATCGCTTGCAGAGCGCAACACAGGCAGAGTTGGAACAGTTGCTTTTGAATACAACACCGACTGAATACGGCTTTTGTTCTTGTGGCGTTGCCAAAGGCAAAGGGTTCAGCGGTGATATTATTCTGAATATTTACGCCCCTTCCGGCACACAAATGATGTATGTTGAACCATTTTCGGCTTTCGGAAATGGCGGGGGTAAGAATTGGGATGGTATTACAAAGCAAGGTTCTTTCGGTCAAGAATCGGAAATAATATTGCAGCAGGGAACAAAGTTCCGTGTGACAAAGGTTGAAAAAACACCCGGTGTGATTTACATTGACCTTGAAGTTATTGAGCAGACCCCACAAAGATAACAGAAAGAAGGTGGCTATATGGAAAAGAAAACATTCTCTGAACGCTATGCGGATGAAGTTCTTACTGACAATGCCGCTCTGAACCATTATTCACAGTGTAAGGGCTGTATTTTCCGGGACAAAACCACTATAAGCGGTGAAGAATGTGGGTGGGAAAAAGCTGTATGCCACATTTACGGAAGAAATACTGCCTCACAGCTGAAATATTCAAATGGTGAGTTGGTATTTCCATATACCCCCGTTGAATCCAAAGATAAGCCAAATGAAGTTTATAATAACACCGCAAATTGTGAATATTATGAACGTGAAAAACGAAAGAAATAAAGCACTTTTGAAAATTAACTTTCAAGAGTGCTTTTTTCATGCCTGAAAGGGGGTGACGTGATGAATTTCGGTGATGCGATTCAGGCGTTAAAGAACGGAAAGAGGGTTGCACGCGCCGGGTGGAATGGTAAAAATATGTACCTTGAGTTACAGCACCCGGATGAACACAGTAAAATGACCTTGCCGTATATCTATATGAGAACGGTTCAGGGGGACTTTGTTCCGTGGCTTGCAAGTCAGACCGATGTACTTTCTGACGACTGGATAACGGTTGAAACGCTCTAATGAGCGTTATTTTTTCGTCTTTTTTATTGTAGACGGTAAAGAACAAGATTCATTACGTGGTTCGTAACCCACGGTAAACAACGGAAATGAAAGGAAACAAACCATGAAAAAAGAAGATCTAATTGCAATGGGGCTTACAGAGGAACAGGCTAAGAAGGTCATGGAATCTCTTGACGGAAGCTTTGTAACAAAGGCGAGGTTCAACGAGGTCAACGAAGAAAACAAGACCCTGAAACAGTCTGTTGCTGATAGAGATAAGCAGCTTGACGATCTGAAAAAGTCCAGCGGCGATAACGCTGAACTGAAAAAGCAGATTGAGGTTTTACAGCAGCAGAACGCAGAGCAGAAAAAGACCCATGATGCGGAAATGGCACAGTTAAGACTTGATAACGCCATAGATGCAGCCCTGACAGCAGCTGGGGCAAAGAACGCAAAGGCGGTCAAGGCACTGCTTGACACTTCAAAGGTAAAGCTTGGTGATGATGGCAAACTGACTGGTTGGGATGAACAGCTTTCAGCGGTTCAGAAGTCCGATTCTTATCTTTTCGAAACAAAGCAGACCAGCAAGCAGACATTCAAAGGTTATCAGCCGGGAGCAAGCGGCGATGTCAAACCCGGAACAGAAGTGGACACTTCAAAAATGACGTATTCGGAGCTTGCGGCATACATGGCGGCAAATCCGGAAGCAAAAATTGATTAAAGAAAGGTGAATGAATAACAATGCCTAACACAAAGTTTGATTCAAAGAGTTTCAACCCACAGGCGTTTGGTCACTATGTAAACCGAATTCCCAACCCCAACAAGACCGAACTTGCAAAGTCCGGCGCGGTAAGCACGAATGAGCAGGCACGAAACGCGCTTGCAACACAGACTGGTTCGCTGTATTCCCGTATCCCCTATTTCGGAAGAATCAGCGGCGAAACATCACAGAACAACACTGGTGCAGATGATATCAACAGCACAAGCACAACCACCTATGAACAGGGATTCGTTGTTGCAAGCAGAATGGATGCTTGGACTGAAAAGAGTTTCAGTAAGAACATCACTGCTGGTGTTGACTTCATGGACAATGTTGCTGCACAGATTTCCGAATACAAGATGGAAGTAAAGCAGGCTATGCTTCTTGCCATCCTTGACGGCGTATTCAGCATGAGCACCAGTGGAAGCACTGTCGCGGCAAAGGCGGCAAAGGAATTTCTTGATAAGCACGTTTATGATATTGCAGACACAAGCGGCGATGGCGGCTATGTTGGTGTAGCAACATTGAACAAGGCGATTCAGAAGGCTTGCGGCGACAACAAGAACATTTTCAAGCTTGCGATCATGCACAGTACGGTTGCAACCAACCTTGAAAACCTTCGTCTGTTAAAGTACCTTACTTACACTGACAGTGACGGCGTTCAGCGCGATCTTACTATCGGCACATGGAACGGAAGAACCGTTCTCATTGATGATAATATGCCTGTAAAGAGCGGTTACTATGCGGCAGCTTCTACTGATGAAGGCGCTATGCAGGTTAAGGCGAGCGATGCAGCAACAGGCGAGATTAACCTTGCGGACGTTAAGAAGGGTGACTTCTATCCTGCCAACGTTGGCGCTGATGATTATGTTGTCGCTGGTTCAAAGTATACCACCTACGTTCTCGGCAACGGTTCAATCGTCCTTGATGATATCGGCGATTCCGTACCCTATGAAATGAACCGCGATCCTAAGACCAACGGCGGTCAGGATACGCTTTATGTTCGTGACCGCTTTATTTGCGGTGTCGAGGGTATAAGCTTTGAGAAGCCGGCAAGCATCACAGCTTCTGCTTCCAACGATGATCTGAAAACAGGTGCTAACTGGAACATCATCAACGACACAAAGCAGTCAATTTCCCATAAGACCATTGCCCTTTGCAAGATAATTTCAAGGGGCTAATAAGGCGGTGATACCATGCTAAACAAGGTTAAAGAGCGGTTACAATCATTCGGATATGAAGTGCAGAGCGGTGATGAAGCTATCATTTCATTTTCAGTTCAGAAGGTGGAAAACACTATAAGGAATGACTGCAATGTTTCTTCTATACCTGATGGCTTGGAGAATATCGCTATTGATATGGCGGCGGGTGAATTCTTAACGGCAAAGAAAACATTTTCGCCGGATAGCATTGCAGGGCTTGATCTGGATTATGCGGTTAAGCAGATACAAATTGGCGACACTAACACAGTATTTGCAACCGGGGAAGGAAGTTTGACTGCTGAACAGCGTTTAAACAGCTTTCTGAACTATCTTCTGACTTATGGGCGGGATGAATTTTCCTGCTT
>OBKR01001218.1_pt1 | contig 23333 bp, 22 predicted proteins | sample 1518991 | NCBI WGS metagenome assembly OBKR01 (sample SAMEA2452117, study PRJEB22498) | human gut metagenome | biome: human feces; feature: human gut; material: feces | place: Australia | collected 2012
ATAAAAATTAGTACAGATTTGATATAAATTTGTATTAATTTTTATTTTAAAGTAAAACTTTAATTGAATTAAATAATATGTAATGTGAAAGATTAAGGTAATTATGTGAGAATTTATTTTTAAATAATAATATGGGCGGAAATCTTGATTTTATCATGTAAATGCTATTTAAAAATGTACTTTTAATCGTTAAGTTATTTACTTAATGAATCCTTTTTTGCATTTATTATATCAAAAGAGCAAATAAAATCAAGAGTAATCTTTATTTTTTTATAATAAAAATATTTAAGAAATTTTTAATTGAGAATATGCTGAAATAAGCTTGATATAAAGAAAAAACAACTTAGCTTTTATCATTAAGTAAATAACTTAATAATAAGCTAGGAGGATGAAAGAATAGTGAGAACAAAAGAAATAAAAGGAATAACGCTAGTAACACTAGCTGTTACGATCGTAATTTTATTAATATTGGCAGGAGTGAGTACAAGTCTGATAATTGGCAATGATAGTCTATTTGATATGGCAAAAAGTACACAGAAAGTGCAAGCAATAGCAGGAATAAAAGAAGCATTGGAACTTGAAAAGGTAGATATTCAGGTTGAAAGTAAAACGGTAAATTTAGAAAATTATTTAGAGCAAATAAGTACAGGAAAGAAAAATTATGATTTAAGCTCAAAAGAAAAGCTAGATGATAAAAATGCATATATTATAGTTAATGACCAATATAAATTTTTGCTAAAAGACAAGGAAAACGGAGACGTAGAAATAACGTATGAAGGAGTGGCAGTTTCAGGAGATTTAACATTATCTTCATATGAGGAAACATATACATATCCAAATAGTGGAACATTTACAGTAACCAATAACGTTTCGGGAGGAGAACTTTCAGTTGAATCTGATGCATCGAATATTGTAACAGCAAGCATCAAAGAAAATACAATAACAGTAGTGCCGGGAACAACAGCAGGAAAAGCAAATATAATAGTAAAAAGTGCAGCAAATGGAGATTATGCAGAGAACAAAGTAATACATGTAGCAACAGTAGAAAATGGAACAATAAAATTAAGTGTGACTCCATACACGGGAATATATGATGGACAAGACCATGATGCACTATCTAATATAAGTGTAGAGCCAAGTGATGCTAAATTAGAATATTCTATAAATGGTGGAAAATATAGTGAAGATATGCCAAAGATAAAAGATACATCGGAATTTACAGTAACGGTAAAAGCAAGTAAAGAAGGCTACAAGACACAGATAACAACAGAAACAGTAAAAGTAAACAAAGCAGAGGGAAAATTAACACTTTCTTCATACAGTGGAATTTTAACATATCCAAACAGCACATCTTTTACAATAAATGAGAATACAACAAATGTAAGCATAACATCTTCAAATACCAATATTGCAACTGCAAGTTTAAATGGAAATACAGTAACAGTAAAACCTGGAACAACAGCTGGAAAAGCCATAATAACAGTGACAACAGAAGAAACAATAAATTATACATCAAAAACAGCAACCTATGAAGCAACAGTAAAGAATGGAAGCATAGATTTGAGAGTAACACCGTATACAGGAACTTATGATGGTAGACAACATAATGCTGTAACAGTAAACGTAACCCCAAGTGACGCAAAGCTAGAGTACTCTACAAATAATGGAGCAAGTTATAATACAACAATGCCAACTATTACAAATGCATCAACATTTACAGTAATAGTAAGAGCAAGCAAAGTAGGATACAAAACTGAAAGTTCGACGCAAACAGCAAAAGTAAATAAATCAAATGGAAGTTTAAGTTTATCATCTTATAGTGGAACAATAACATATCCAAATAGCACTTCATTCACCGTGAGTGGTACTGGAAGTATAAGTGCATGGTCGTCAAATACAGGAGTAGCTACGGTTAGTGTAAGTGGTAATACAGTAACAGTAAAATCAATTAGAGTAGGAAGTGCAACAATAACTGTGAAGAGTGCATCTAACACAAATTATAATGAAAAAACAGCAACATATTCTGTAACAGTAAAATATCCAACATTTACGGGAAATTCTGGAGTAGGTTATTATGCAGATACAGATGGAGATGGAACACCGGACGGAATAATATTTGAAGATTTTAAAAAAGGAGGAAGTGGCTCATGGGGAGGCATTAATTATACAATATCTACTGTAACAGGGTTAAAAGAATATTATGTAAGTAAAACAAATTATAATGGACCATTTGGAACAAAAAATGTTTTATCTGCAAGAGGAAGTGGAAATGCAAGATTTAATGTAATGGCATTGAGTGATTATAATAATAGTGCAACATATACATTTACTAATGCTAAAGGAATAACCTCAGGATAATGGAGAGTTCCAAACATAAAAGAATTGGCAGCATTTGGAGGAGAATTAGGCATAACAACTTCGAACTATAGTGGATATGGATTAAAAGCAACATATTGGTCGTCCTCTGCCGACTTCAACATCGTCGGCTATTACGTTAATTTTAGTACTGGCAAATTCTACTATGTCAACAGCAGCATCCAATATCCTGTGCGTCTGGCTAGGACTTTCTAATTTTGTAAAAAATTAGAAATAATAAAATGCGTTATGTAAATAGCATATAGGTTCAAACACAGATATATTCATAGAATAGTTGCATGATATAGAGTAAATTTTCATAATAAAATTAGAGTATATTTGAAATTTTACGTGGAGTTTCAGATATACTCTAAAATTTTAATGTGACAACATTAAAGTTGTATCTAGTTAGTTTTATGAGTGTGTTGACAATATTTCTTTTATTTCTTTTTCAGATAAGTTAACTGCTTTTGAAATTTGTTCTATAGGAATATTAAGCTTATGCAAATTTTTTATTATATCTTTTTTTTCATTTTCTGCCTGCTGTACTTTTTTTTGAACTTCTATTTTTGCATTTTTTTTCGCTTCTTCTAACTCTTTTCTTGCTTCTTCTAGTTCTTTTTTCATTTGTAATTGGTCAGCTATTTCAAGTGTTCTATTTAAAACTCTTCGCCTTAATAAGTCATCTTGACTTATTCTATCCAATTCTTCTTTTGCCTCTTTAATATCTTTATTTTCTTCCATTATACGAGATACCTCCTCTTTCTCTGGATTATCTAGAAAAAGCATCCATTGGAGTACTTCATCGTTCGGTGTTTTATGGTATGCTTTTACTACTTTAGGTAACTCTATTATAATAATTTCAAAATAATCTGTCAATATAAGATGTAACTCTTCATTTTCTCTTATTTTCCATGTGGTCTGAGGATTTTCAAGATTTTTTGTTAATTTAAAAACATCATCTAAAATTATTATTGATATTGTTTTTCTTAAGTCACTGTAAGTATCACCAATCTTTAAATTAGCAGCATACATTTTTGCCCAATAATATACAAATCTCTCGGCTATGTTATCGTTTGAAGCAAGCTGTACCTCTATGTCACACTCAGTATTTCCGTTTATTACTGCTCTTAAATCTAGTCTTCCGTTTTTATCATCTTTATTATCGTTTAATAAATCTGTACTTTTATCAAGTTCAAGCCTGTCTATTTTCATCTTTAAAATAGCCTCTAGCATAGCTTGTGTAATCCTTGGTTTTCCTCTTGAAAATAATGCTTTAAACACTACATCATTCTTTGGTTGTAATATGCTTTTCTTTTCATTGGGCATATGTAAACCTCCTAGATTTGGAATAATTTTAATTTAGTTATTAAAAGTTTAATCGAATTGTATGTAGAACATTTTGCCAGAACGGCTAATTGAAGAAATCAATGATTTTGATACAAAATAAAAGATAAAAACTTTTAAGAAATTACTGAGTATATTATATATAAATTACGTATAAAGTCAAGGAAAATCATTCGCTATATTTCGACATTTTATAATATTTAGTACATAAAAAGAGAGATTTTTTCTTTAAGTTATATATAAAAGGATATTTTTACCACATAGACAATAAATGGATGGTAAAATGCGTAGAACAACATATCAAAGACCAGATAATCATAAGAATGATTAAAAGATTTCTTAATGCAAGAATAATTGAAAACAGTAAAATGATAGAAAATATGGAAGGCACACCACAAGGCTCTACACTTGATAAAATTAGATATTGATAGAGCAATGAAATGAATTCGAATTATTAGACAACAAGTTTATAATTTGAATTCATTTTTTATATTTTAAATAAAAAACATTGACACTTAATGGGAAGAATGATATTTTATAACTAGTGTAAGTACAGCAAAAAAAGATGTGAGCGGTATTTACAAAATCTGTACAAATGACTGTGAAACATTGTGAGGAGATAAACTGTAGATGAAAATTGAAGATATGATTGTTCTATTGCCTGTATCAATAGTTACAACGGTGCTTAAATTTGCGAGATTTGATTTAAATAGTGAAGACAAAAAATACATTGCAGAAAATCATTTGTATCACTGTGTATCTTCAAAAGATGTTGCAGATAGTATTATTAAATCTGGATATTTAAGACCAGCAACAGGTGCATTAAAAACTTTAAATTCATATGGGCATGCATCAGTTTGCTTGTTTGGAGGAATTCCAAATACAGATAATTTTATGAAAAATTTAAACACAAATTTATATACTGAACCAGATAAGATAATAAATGCGATTGAAATTTGTGTACATGAGGATGAATTAAATAGAAATTACAAGGCTAGAAAAGTAAGTGATGATGCAATTTTGTATGAAGGGTATTGCGTTCTGCCACAAGAAAGAACTAGAGCTGTACAACTAGTGATGGATTTGAAAAGAGATGAATATGGAAAGGCAATACTTGGAGATAATGGCAAGCCTATTGGATTTGAAATTAGAAAAAGAACTCTTGATGAGATTAATAGAAGCCCAGATGAATATAGACCTAAACAAGATTATTTGGAATATATAAAAGAAATTCAAAAAGAATATGGAATGAGTACAAAAGAGGATTTTTTACATTCTTCAATGAATGGTTTAGCATTTATTGGTAGAGTTGGAAATATGGAAGGCAAGGAAATTGTAAGATCAACTAAGAAAAACTTCAAGGGCATATTAGAAGATTGGAAAAATAGTATAAAAAATTTAGTAAAAACAAGAAAACTTGATGAAAATGCTGATGCGAAGATTGAGAGATTGTCAAGAGAAAAGAAATATTTAGAAAAGAAAAATCCTTATGATGATCCTAAATTTGCTTTAGCTGTTACAACTTTTGGATATGAAGGAATAAGGCAGAGAAATTTAGAAGATACTTTACAAGAGTTTGCAAATAGTGAAAATGGCAAATATTTAAGAGACAAGTTTGAGCAAATTGATATAAACAAAACCCAAGGAAAAGCTAAAATAGCACATGCAGAAAGAACAGCTATGCTAGCAAATGTTATAGGAGCAAATGAAGGGGTATTTGTGGGTGACGATGCAGAAAGAAAAAGAGAAATATTAACATATTCTGCTTTCTATAAAGAATTTGGAAAAAGGCAAAGAAGAGATTTTATAGATTTAGATGGAAATGTACTTAGCAAAACTGATACAAATATTATTTCAATGATTATTGAAGGGCACGAAGCAAATGAAAACAAGATTGAAAAATTACTAAAAAGATATTGTATTCCAGAAGAGGAACAGCCATTGACCAAACAGTTATTAACAGTTGTACGAGATGCAAATGCTTTAGATAGAGCAGGGAGAACAAGGAAAACCCCATTTAGTACAAAAACAGACTTAAAACCAGAGTGCTTAGAGTTAAGGAGCAGTAAAGAATTACTAGATTTTTCATATGGTTTAGATTATTTAAGTAAGAGTGTTGGAAATTTTAGAAACATTTTAAATTATAAAAATAGAGAGCCAGGTCAGCATTATCAAACATTCAAAAGAAGAAGAGAAAAAGAAAGTTTCATGAAGAAATTTTCACAAGGAATAGATGAAGAACAACATATTGAAATAAATAGAGAACACGAAGTTTTAGAAGAAAGTGTTGAATATGAAGATGATGATGGAAGATAATTTATATAATTAAGGAGGAATTTACATGAAAAAGTCGTATATTATTATAGGAGTGGTTGTAGTTGTAATGCTTGCTGCAATAGGAATTTATGCAGTTATAAACAGCAATTCTCAAAGCAAAAAACAATTGGAAGAAAATTCAACAAATATAGAAGGAACAACTAATACAGAAAATTCTGCAAAGGAAAATAACACAGAGAATAAAGACGGAAATATACAAAATAATCAAATAAGCAATGAAAGTGAGGAAAATAATATGTATAGTACAGGAAAACATCATGCTGAAATAGTTGTAAAAAACTATGGAACAATAGCACTAGAATTGGATGCAGATGTTGCACCAATTACAGTAGAAAATTTTGCTAATTTAGTAAATGAGGGATTTTATAATGGATTAACTTTCCATAGAATTATATCAGGATTTATGATTCAAGGAGGAGACCCTCTTGGAAATGGAACTGGAGGAAGTAGTAAAACTATAAAAGGTGAATTTGCTTCTAATGGAGTAAAAAATTCAATTTCTCATGTAAGAGGAACTATTTCAATGGCAAGATCTTCTATGCCAAACAGTGCAAGTTCACAATTCTTTATAGTTCATCAAGATAGCACATTCTTAGACGGAAAATATGCTGCATTTGGAACTGTTACAAGTGGAATGGAAGTTGTTGATAAAATTTGCGCAGACACAGCTGTTGAAGATGATAATGGAACTGTTGCAAAAAATAATCAACCAGTAATTGAAAAAATAACAATAATAGATTAAAAGAGGATAAATTGTATGAACGAAGAAAATGCTCAAGTTATTTATGATTTACTTGATAGAATTAAGGTAACTGATGAAAATAGAGACAGAATGGAAAAAATCAGAAAATTCCTTAGTGAAAGTAAGTTTCAAGAGGCTTTAGATGAATTACAAATATTGCAAATGTCTGGGAATGTAGAATATGAGGATTATGCAGAGGTCAAGGAAAAGGAAAGAAAGATAAAAGAGAGAAAACAGGAAGAAGGTCTAGGATATCCTGTTGAATTAGCCGATACTGAACTTGAAAAGAGATATATTGGTTTGCTTTTAAATGATGTAAAACAGATTTCTGCATATTATTTCTTGCATAAAGATTGTCTATTCTTAGATGAACAGCTATTAGATGTATATAAAACAGTATTGTTTACAGATGGTGAAAAGTATGCACCAGAAATTGCGAAAGAAGGATTTAATTTTGCCAGAACAACTGATGAACTAATAGAATTCAAATATCAAATTCAAGTTGATTATGAAAATTCTAAATTCAAAATGGAAAAGACGTATACTGAGCTTAAAAAATTATTTACACTTAGAAGATGCTGTAGAGAAAATCCTGTAAAACATATACAAAAAGAGATTGCAGACATAAGAAATTACGAATTATATGATAAAATGACTGTTGAAGAAGTTGAAGGAGCTGTTGAACAGGTTACCGCAACAGAAAAATTTAAAAGGTCAGTTTTAAATGATGATTTAACTGGATTTTTGGTAAGAGGTGATAATACTTTAACAAATGGTTTATCAATTCCATTTAAAATTTTATCTAGTGTGTTCAAAGGAATAAGACAAGGTGAAACAATGGCTTTTGCAATGCCATCAAACTCTGGTAAGAGTAGATTTACAATTAACTTGGCAGCATATATTGCCTTGATACATAAAAAGAAAGTTTTATTAATTTCTAATGAGATGTCAGAAGAAAAGATGAAACTATGTCTAATAACAACAATAATAAATAACCCAGAAATACAAGAGCTACACGGTCAACACCTACATAAAACAGAAGGAGAGTTACTAGAGTTCAAGTTTAGACCAGATGACCCTACAACTGTTAGAGTAGATGAAAATGGATATGTTGTTAAAGAAGAAGATGAAACACAGGCTGAATTTGCAAGAAGACTTTCAAATATATCAACAGAATTTACACAAACAATAAAAGTAACAAATTGGTTTAATAAACAGATAGAAAATTCTATATATTTTATAAATATAACAGATCATACGAATGATGAGTTAAAAAAGGTAATAATGAACTATTATTATAAAGAACATGTTGAATATGTATTTTATGATACACTGAAAACAGATATTGATAATATTGGAAATGGGGAAGAGTTAAAGAAAACGGCAACAATATTATCGAACTTAGCACAGAATTTTAATATGTTTATCGGCTCAACTTTACAACTTGCAGAAACAGTAACTGACCCAATTAACTTAAACATAAACGATTTAGCCGTTAGTAGAACGGTAAAGGAAGTATTAGATACACTTTGTTTATTTAAACAAATACACAAAGAAAATTATAAAAATTATGAATATTCATTAAATGAGGTAGACGATAAATTCTTTAATTTAAAGGATTACGATGACCCTGATGAAAGATACTATGCGTGCGTGGTTGATAAAAACAGAGCAGGTGCCAAACCTAAAGTATTATTCAATCTAAATTTAGCATATAATAGATGGGTAGAGCTTGGATATTTACGATTAAAAGATGCAGAATAATTTTTAACTTCGCCCAAAAGGGACGCCCCTTTTTGGGCGAAGTTTATTATAAAAAGTAATTAAAATTTAAATGTAAAAAGCTTAAATAATAAAGAAGAATAATTAAATGTATTTACAACTAAAGAAGGAGTGAAACAATGAAATACCAATTTGAAGTACCGGGGGAAATAGTAGGAAAGGAAAGACCAAGAGTAAATATGTATACTGGAAGAGTATATACTCCTGGAAAAACAAAAGACTACGAATTTTTAGTACAGCAATATTTTAAAATGAAATATCCAAGATACGAGATGCTAGAAGGAAGGCTTTCAATAAATATAATAGCTTATTTAAAAATTCCTAAAAGTACAAGTAAAGCAAAAGTAGAAGAAATGCTAGAAAATAAAATAAGTCCAACAAAGAAACCAGATGTTGATAACATAGCAAAATCTATACTTGATGCAATGAATAACTTCGTATTCAAAGATGATAATCAAGTAAGCAAAATAAGCGTAGAAAAACGTTTTGCATTAGAAGAAAAAGCAGTGATAGAAGTAGAAGAATATTAAATTGTGAATTATTTGTGAAATTAGCACTCTATTATTGACTTTGCTAAAATAAAGAACTATAATACGTTTTAGTATTAGAAATAGTGTGAAATAATATTAAAATTTTCAGGCTATTACGAAGGGAAGGAATGAATTTTATTATGGAAAACAAGCAATTTAAAGCAGAGTCTAAAAGGTTGTTAGACCTAATGATTAATTCAATTTACACGAATAAAGAGATATTTTTAAGGGAGCTAATTTCAAATGCCAGTGATGCAATTGATAAGTTGTATTATCGTTCTCTTACAGACAAGAATGTAAAGGTTAATAAGGATGATTTATATATAAGAGTTACTCCAAACAAGGAAGCACGTACTTTAACTATTGAGGATAATGGTTGTGGTATGAACAAAGAAGAGCTTGAAGAAAACCTTGGAACTATTGCAAAGAGTGGTTCTCTTGCATTTAAAGAGGTTGCTAAAGCAAAGGAAAATGCTGAAAAAGACGATGATGTAAACATTATAGGTCAATTTGGTGTTGGTTTCTATTCTGCATTTATGGTTGCATCTAAGGTAAGAGTTGAGAGTAAATGTTATGGCGCAGAAAAAGCATATGCATGGGAGTCAGAAGGTGCAGAAGGCTACACGATTGATGAGTGCGATAAATCAGACTTTGGAACAAAAATTATCTTAACACTAAAGGCTGATACTGATGACGAAAAATATAGTGATTTTCTTGCTGAATACAAGATTGAGGAATTAATTAGAAAATATTCTGATTACATTCGTTATCCAATCAAGATGGAAGTGGAACACGAGCATGAGGTTGAACAGCCAGAAGGAGAGAAGAAAGAGCCTAAATTCGAAAAAGTAAGACATGACGAAATTTTAAATAGCATGATTCCAATTTGGAAAAAGAATAAATCAGAAGTTTCAGATGAAGATTACAATAATTTTTATCAAGAAAAATTTGGGGATTATCAAAAGCCTCTAAAAGTAATACGTACATCTGTTGAGGGAGACGTAAGCTATACAGCATTATTGTACATTCCTTCACATACACCATACGACTATTACACAAAAGACTTCAAGAGAGGACTTCAATTATATTCAAATGGCGTATTAATAATGGATAAGTGCGAAGATTTACTTCCAGATTGCTATGGTTTTGTAAGAGGATTGGTGGATAGCCCAGATTTATCACTTAACATTTCAAGAGAGATGTTGCAACATGATAGACAATTAAAAATAATTGCTAAGAATTTGGATAAGAAAATAAAATCAGAATTATTAGACATGTTGCATAAGAATCGTGAAGATTACGAAAAATTCTTTACAACATTTGGTACAACATTAAAATTTGGAGTTTACAATGATTTTGGATTAAATAAAGATAATCTAAAAGATTTATTAATGTTCCATTCTTCAACAGAAAATAAATTAGTAACACTTGATGAATATGTTGATAGAATGAAAGAAGGACAAGATAAAATCTATTATGCATGTGGAGAAACTGTTGATAAAATAGAACTATTGCCACAGGTTGAAGCAGTAAAGGAAAAAGGCTACGAAATACTTTATTTAACAGAAAATATAGATGAATTTGTTGTACAAGTATTAATGGAGCATAAAGAAAAGAAATTTATAAATGTATGTGCAAACGATGTTGACCTAGACACAGACGAAGAAAAAGAAGCTTTGAAAAAAGAAAATGAAGAAAACAAAGACATGTTCACATTAATGAAAGAAACAATAGGGGAAGGTGTGCAAGAAGTAAGATTCACACACAGACTAAAAAATCACCCAGTATGTTTAACAAGCGAAGGGGCGCTATCAGTCGAAATGGAAAAAGTAATAAACTCAATGCCAAACGACCAAAAAGTAAAAGCACAAACAGCCTTAGAAATAAACGACTCACACCCAATAGCTCAAAAAATAAAAGACTTATATGAAAACGACAAAGAAGAGCTAAAGAAATATACACAAGTTTTATATGCACAAGCAAGATTAATAGAAGGATTACCAGTAGAAAATCCAACACAAATAAGTAACTTAATTTGTGAAATAATAGCAAAATAAAATTTTCGTCCAATAGGGACGTCCCTTTTTGGGCGAGAATATTTTAAGACGAAAAGTTGTATAAAAAATGATATTATTAAAAACAAGGTCGAGCTCGCCTTTTGAGGAGTCAGGAGGAGCTCCGACCAAGAGCAAAATAGCGAAGTTTTTATATAATATCATTTTTTCTTTTGGATTGAAAAATTAGTCATTTATTCTTGGATAAAGTCCAATACTTATTAGTCCGGCTATACCAACTAGAACATAAATAATTCTGCTCATTACAGACATGACTCCGAAAATTGTAGCAACTAGGTCAAAGTTAAATAAACCGATTAATAACCAGTTTATAGCGCCAATTATTACAAGAGTGAGAGCTATATAATAAAGTACTTTCATAATAAACCTCCATAAAAATTATTTTATAATAGTATAAGAAAAAAATAAAAAAATATTCGAAAAAAGTTGAAAATAACATTTCGAACATTTTTATGATTAATAAAAAAGGATTTCGCCCAAAAGGGGGCGTCCCTCTTGGGCGAAGTTGCATGAATATTATTTTTTGAATTGTGAGTTGTACAAGTCTGCATAGAATCCGTTTTGAGCCATTAGCTCTTCGTGATTTCCGTGTTCTATTATGTTTCCTTCGTTCATAACCAATATCATGTCTGCATTTCTAATTGTTGAAAGTCTGTGTGCTATTATGAATGAGGTTCTGCCTTCTGTTAGTTTATCCATGGCTTGTTGTACAAGTTCTTCTGTACGTGTGTCTACACTACTGGTTGCTTCGTCAAGTATTAAGAATGGGGCATTTTTTATCATTCCACGTGCGATTGTAAGTAATTGCTTTTGCCCTTGAGATATGCTCTCTGAATCGCCTAATGTGTAGTCTAGTCCACCCGGCAGTGTTTTTATAAATTTGTCTATTCCGACAGTTTTGCAAGCTTTCATTATGTCTTCGTCAGAGACTTCTTTGTTGTATTTTATGTTGTCTCTAACTGTTCCATTAAATAGCCAAGTGTCTTGTAATACCATTATGAACAGGTCGTGTATGTTTTCACGAGATAGCTCTTTTGTTGAAACTCCGTCTATTGTAATGTTTCCGTCTGCTATGTTATAGAATTTCATAAGTAGGTTGACCATTGTTGTTTTTCCAGCTCCTGTTGGACCAACTATTGCAACTTTTTGACCTTTTTTTACATCACAGCTGAAATCTTTTATAACTGTCTTTTTGCCATCATAAGAGAATTTTATGTGGTCAAATACAATGTTTCCTTCAACTTTTGCTGGATCAAGATGTTTAGTGATGTTTTTCTGTTCATCCATTTCAGGTTCTTCTAAAAATTCGAAAACTCTTTCTGAAGCAGCTGCTGTTGTTTGTAAGTTTGTCATACCTTGAGCAATTTGTGTTAAAGGCCCTGTGAATAAACGTATGTACATCATGAATGCTACTATAACACCAAATGTGATGTTTCCGTTCATTGTTAAGATTGCACCAACAACACAAACAGCAACATAACTAAAGTTTCCAATAAAGCTCATTATAGGTTGGCTTAAGCCAGATAAGAATCTACTCTTTTTATTACATTCATACACACTTTGGTTTAATTTGTCAAAGGTCTCAGAAGCTTCTTTTTGACCATTGTAAGCATTTACAACATTATGGTTTGAATATATTTCTTCAATATGTCCATTTAATTTTCCAAGTTCAACTTGTCTTGCATTAAAGTATTTTTGAGATTTTGCCATTATAACAAACATTGCAACAAATCCAAGTAGGGAAGATACAATACCTGTTATGGCTAAAATCCAGTTTGTATAGAACATCATTATTATTGAACCTATAAATAATGTTATTGCTCCAACTAGTGTTCCTAAACTTTGGCTTAATGACATAGCAATTGTATCAACATCGTTTGTAACTCTTGATAATAAATCTCCATAGCTGTGTGTATCGAAATATCTAAGTGGAAGTTTATTAATCTTTTTAGATATTTGAGTACGCATTTTTTGAGCAAATTTATTTGCAACTGTTGCCATTATTATGCCTTGTAAAAAGTCAAATAGTGCACTTACAAGATAGATAATAAGAAGGAACAATGCTATAGAATTTATTGTATCAAAGTTCATTCCAGTAATTAATCCATTTGTAATTTCGTTTGTTAAATCACTCAATCTGTTTGGCCCGATTATTGATAAAACAGAGCTAAAGCAAGAAAGTACTAGTGCAACTATTACCAATGGAAGTAATTTATTTAAATAATGAACAAGTTTTTTTACTGCTGTTTTTAAATCTTTTGGCTTTTCAGCAGGAGCGTTTCTACCAAAGTTACGTGGCTTTTTCTTGTAATCTTCTTCGTTATCCATTTTCTAGTTCCTCCTTTGATAATTGTGAATATGCAATTTCCTGGTACACTTTGCAATTGCTTAAGAGCTCCTTATGTGTGCCCATTCCAACACATTCTCCATTTTCCAATACTATAATTTTGTCTGCATTTAATATAGTTCCAATTCTTTGTGCAACTATTATATTTGTAGAATCTTTAGTGTAATTTCTTAACTCTTCTCTTAGAGTGTAATCTGTTTTGTAGTCTAATGCACTGAAAGAGTCGTCAAATATATATATTTCTGGATTTCTTGCGATGGCTCTTGCAATAGCAAGTCTTTGCTTTTGACCACCAGATAAGTTTGTTCCACCTTGTGCAACATGAGCTTCATATTTTTCAGGCATCTTTTCAACGAATTCTTCTGCTTGTGCAATTTTTACAGCTTTCTTTATTGTGTCTTCTGAAATTTCATCTTTTCCATTGTCTCCATATGCCACATTGTAGTTAACCGAACCGCTAAACATTACAGCCTTTTGAGGAACATAGCCTAGCTTGTTGTGTAAAAATTCTTGGTTATAGTCTTTTACATCAACACCATCTACTAAAATTGTTCCTTCTGTTGCATCATAAAATCTTGGAATTAAGTTAATCATTGTTGTTTTTCCAGAACCTGTTGAGCCAATTATTGCAACTGTTTCACCTTGATGAGCCGTAAACGATATATTTTTTAATACATAATCATCTCCATCAGGATATTTGAATGAAACATTTTTAAATTCGATTTCGCCTTTTTTATCAGTCTCATCGCTATTTACTTTTCCATCTTTAATAGAAGGCTTTGTATCTAAAACTTCTGCAATTCTTTGAGCAGAAACCTGAGCTCTTGGGTACATTATAAATATCATTGAAAGCATTAAAAACGACATTATAACTTGCATTGCATAACTTGAAAATACTACCATGTCGGCGAAAAGTGGCAATTTATCCATCATACTTGCAGAATCTATTAATCTACTTCCAACAAAATAAATTGAAAGTGTTAAAGTATTCATTACCAAATAAATTACAGGAGACATTGCTGACATGGCTCTTTGGTTAAACATTTGAGTATTTGTAAGTTCTGTGTTTCCAACTTCAAATTTATCTTCTTGATATCCTTCTGCATTGAAAGCTCTTACGACTCTTATACCAGTAAGGTTTTCACGAGTAAGTTCGTTTATATTATCAATCATTTTTTGAACTTTTTTAAACCTTGGAAGTACCAATGCTACAAGAAGAGAAACGCAAGACATTAGAACCAAAACTGCAATTCCAGTAAGTGCACTCCATTGCCAGTTTTTATTTAAAATTTTAACAACTGCCCAAACGGCTGTAATAGGAGATTTAATCAAAAGTTGTAATCCCATAGATATTAGCATTTGAACATTTGTAATGTCATTTGTTGTTCTTGTAATTAAACTGCTAGTAGAAAATTTCTTAATTTCTTGCATACCAAAGTTTTCTACATTTTCAAATAATTTCTTTCTAACATGAAGCGTGAATGATGCAGAAAGTAGGGAAGTTAGGTAACCAACTACAATTGCTGCAATCAAACTGCCAAATGCACAAGCAAGCATATAGCCACCTTGCTTCAAAACATCAGACATTTGGCTTCCTTCGGTTTGAACAAGTTTTGTAATTTCAGACATATAATCTGGAAGTTTCAAATCTAGCCAAACTTGAAATATGATTAATAGCAAAGAAATTGCAACTATTAACCAATCTTTTTTAGTGAAGTTTTTTAATAATTTTAACATTTCTTTTTCCTTTCATTTGAGTTTTTGTTTGATAGCGGAGGTAAGAACTTATCTTCTGTTATCATTTCTCGAATTTAATATTAAAATTAGTCTTAATAAATCTAATATAGATGAAAGCAAACTTGCAATATAAGTCATAGCAGCTGCACTTAAAACTTTTTTAGCCGACTTATTTTCATCATTATAAACAAGATTTAATTCTTCTAATTGAACCAATGCTCTTTTAGAAGCATCAATTTCAACTGGAAGTGTAACTAATTGAAATAACACTGTTGCTAGAAGAATTATTATAGATAATTTAATATATCCAGTTAATCCTCCTATAATAGAAATAAGTAATCCAAAGTATCCTAAATAAGATACAAAATTTACAACAGGAACTAGGGCAGATCTAATCTTGAAAAAAGTATAATTTTCTTTGTCTTGAATAGCATGCCCACATTCATGTGCTGCAACAGCAAGTGATGCTATTGAAGTTCCATTGTAAATATCTTTAGATAAATTAATAAGTTTTTTAGATGGGTTATAATGGTCAGATAGATTTCCCGAAATTTCATATACAGAAATTTGAGACAATCCGTTAGAGTCCAATATTTTTCTTGCCACATCTTGACCAGTTAATCCAGCAGAATTTTGAACTTTTCTATATTTAGAATATGTAGTATTTATTTTAATTTGTGCAAATACCACAAGTAAAAATCCAATAACTGTAAGTAAAACTGTAAATGGAGTTTCATACGTCATTAGCCAATAATTCATAATTAATCACGTTCCTTTCTTTAGGCGTAAAACCAGTGGAAAAAAATAATTATTTTTCCATGGTGTTTATGCAAAATATACAATCAATTATAAAATGGAAACAGTAGCCAAGTCAACAAAAAAATGTGAAAATTGTGTGAAATATTTAGAAAAAATGTAATAATATAAACAAAAGAAAAACTCCCTCCGAAGAGAGAGAAAAAGATAGAATCTTTTTTATTTGGTTGTTTGCCTTAATCGGGCAGACAACCAGCAGTGCCCATCCAAGTAGAGCCTCTAGAGTTGACTATTTTAGCTTCACTGTAATGCCGTGTGGCATGGAATTTATTAGTGAACACACCATTTGAAAAATACCAGCCTTCGGGAAAGTTAAATTGTCTCGGATTAGTATCAGTGACTATGGTTATATCATCTCCATATGTCACAAGGATAATTTTCCCACGGTTAAGGCTTTCAAGAACCCTAACTACTATGCTAAGGGGCAAGTCCGCTGTACGGACTATTTTGCTACTGTTCATTTTTTCCTCTTTTTATAGGCTAATTAGCCTATTGTTTGTTAGTACTTGTTAATAGGAAGTTTGTACTTTTTCTCAAACCAGTTTGAGAGTTCATCACCATACTTCCAAGACTGAGAAAGAACTTCTACTGCTCGCCACAATGTTACGAAGTCAATGCTGTCCATGTGCCCGGACTTCATTGCATAGCCTGCAATGTCATAAATCGGCTTGTCACACTTGGTCATAAGATACTGCATCCATAATGCAAAACGCTTAGCAAATGGAATTACAGTAATATACAACCCTGCGTCTTCGGGATATTTAAGCAAATTTTCCCAATGTTGCCAAAGTACTTTTTCTTCCGAACTTTTGAAGACAAATTCTGTGGATTCAGAAATTTGATCTATCTTAGTTTGAACCACATATGCACGATAGGTTTTTCTTACAAATGCTTTTTTAGGTAGACCAAATATCAAACAATCACCACGAGGTAATTCTTCTATTGTCCGGATGATTTCACTTCTGGGCAAATTTTGTGCTGCATAATAACCTCCAATAAAATCTTTTTTGGAGTAATGGGTGATTAGGACAATGGTGCCCTTGTAAATAACCCGTAGTCCGATAAAGAGAGTATTAGAAGGAAGCTCAAATGCCTGAAATAGAACTTTCTTAAAATTTGATTCTTTTTCAAAACAACCTTCAACCAAATTAGAGAGTGTTTCTAACGAGTTCACGGAATATGCGACCAAAGTTGCAATACCATTATGAAACTTGTAAATAAGGCATCTTTCTTTTTTGGGAGAAAAGTCGTTCCAAATTTCCAATACTGGAATAGGGGCAAAATGCTTATGAATTTTGCGAGCATAAATGAACTTTGCTCTTGTAACCATATAAAAAACCTCCTTTTGTATGGTTCACTAACAAAAAATATACGTACTATAAGATTATAACACTAATTTACATAATTATCAACTAGAGAATTATGCAATTTGATATTAAAAGTTGAATATAAAAAATGTGGTGTGAGTCTTATTAAAAACTCACACCATATCGATTAGGGGTTAGTCGATAAAATCTTCGGTTTTGGTTGTTTCTGCAACCACTATGTTATCTGTGGTTTTGTGCAACATATCTTTGCCATTGATGTTCTTATCTTCTTTGGATTTTTTTTCTTCAGATTTTGAAAAACCAAAAAGTAAGTTGAACAAATAAGCAAATCCAAAAGCCTGCCCAAAATTAATCTGAGCTAACTCAACATTTAACAGCCGAGGAAGAATGTTATTCCAAGAATACATTGTAACTCCAACTGCAATAAGAATTGAGAGAATTTCAAATACTATAATGAGCAGTACAAATACAACCTTTGCGATTTTTTTGTTTTGGAATTCTTCAAAGATTTTTTCCTTCTTAAGTTCTTCATATTCCGATTTTGCACGGTTATAGTAATCAGCTCTAAGAGAACCGATTGTATAAGCAAGTACAAATGCCTGAAACATTGTTACTTTCGAGAAGCCGAACATTGTAGTCATAGCTGTATTCCAACACACTCGGAAAATGGCACCCGTTACTACGGCTACAATAGCAAGTGTAACAGTTACGAAAACAACACCTAAAAGAAGGATTGGAATAAAAGCTATTCCAAGACTTATTCCGTCCTTTACTTTCCGCCAACCGTTTTTAGATTTCTCACTCATAAAGATACCTCCTTGTTAATTTTTTCAATACGGCTTGTGAGAAAACTTATTTTATATAAAATGGCTAAAAGCCATAAAAACAGATTGATTTTATCATCTTTTTTGGTACTTGTCAATTTATATACATTCAAAACTAGACTCTTCTATAAAATTATTTTTGACTTACATGTATATAAAAGATAAATGGCAACTATTTTTTTACTTTCATTAGAATTATAAGCAAAAATAGTGATATACAAAATGAAATAAGTCCTATATTGCTCTTTGAAAAGCCATGGAATCGTGCATAATCTTCTATACCAGATAAATCTCTTGCTTCATCAAGGCATCTATATTCTACAGGTTGAAAAAAACGATATATATATAACTGATCCGAATCAAAACCTGAACCAATTTCAATACGAAAAATATTATTTTTATTTGCTAAATCGTCATTAGATATAGATTCTAAAAAATCAGCCTTATTGGCACTTGTTATATATACAATTTTTTTGCCAGAAAATAAAGACAAAAAAGAAACACACACTATAACTATTAGAAATGTTAGTATTATATTATATAATATAGGTTTATGCATAATAATTAACCTCCAGTACAAATTTAAGTTGTAAAAATACTTAATCTGAGTATAATAGAATATAGTAGTAAATGTCAATGTTCAAAATAATAAAATAGAGGATCGTTTGGATCCTCTATTATTTACGTGAAATTATAATTTTAATAACTAAAATAATAAATAAAGTAAGAAATATAAACTTATATATATTTATAATTAAAGAAAACATAGACTCACTTATACCAGTTCCATTATCTTTAAAATAATCGCGTATAATAGAATCTTTGTCTTGCATACTTACCACGACATCTTTTGATTTTCCATTTTCTAAATACCTAATTTTTAGTTTATAATTATGAAAATCAGACATATATTCTACACTTTCTATATGTGCCTCATTGCTAATGGGAACCTCACCTATACTTGAATAATTTATCATTTCTAATATAGTACAAGTATTTTGTTGTTTATCATATTTTATAACACTACCATGGAAAATTGCATATAAAAAAAATACAATAAAACTAACAACTGTAATTATAAAGGTTATTATATATACTTTTTTAAATGAATAATTTTGTTTATTACACATATCCAATCCTCCTAAATCTTCTTATTCTGAATAAAAATATATCCATTTCCGCTCTTTTTTAAAGTAACCTCATATTGATTTTCGGGGGTGTTTGCATCACAATAGAAGATATGATATAGTCCATTATTTACATTACCAGAAAGGCATTTTGCATTAATATGGTGAGTATCACTATAAGCATAGCAGTAGATATAATTTTCTTTCATACTAATTTGTTTACTACTTGCATAAGTTTTACAATATTTTAATTGAATATTTGGATTGCTATTTTGAGATATATCTAGCCCTGTTTTTTCAAAATATAATATTTTTATATGTAATGGGTCAAAGGTTAGAATATCTCCAGTAGGTTGAGTGCCATTGAAAACAGTATTAACTAAATATTCATATTCAGAGGAGTTAGAATCGACTATGTTTCCAATATAAGTATTATAGTATAATATTTCTGAAATATCTATCATACTAGCGTCATCATAAGTGTGGTTAATAAAACCATTATTTGCTACTTTATCTAAAAAATGTTCAATATCTAATAGAGTTTCAGAGTCTAAAGTAGAAGAACGTTTTATAGAAAATTTTAAAATTGTATTAACTATAAATACTATAAACAATGAAATTAATATTATAAATGCTACTATTTTTAAATAGTTTATTTTTTTCATAATAAAACACCTCTAATAAATTTTATTTAAATTTGGTTATTTCAGTTGTGGATACATTTCGAGTGTATATCTGATTATTAAATATATTAATTGAAAAATTTTGCTGATAACTATCTATATAGGTCAATAAATCTGCTTGTAAATCAGCTGTAATTTCATTTTCATTCCAAGCTAGACTCTTCCCATGACCCTTTTGATATAAAACATAGTATACTTTCTTAGTAAATATATCTATTTTGAGTTCTAAAGTACATACCTTATTTTTACCGGGAAATCCCTTATAAAAATCCAATATAATAATACCATTGTTTTTATCAGAAAAAAGGTAATCAATTTTAGTTAATACTAAACCACTTTCATATGTTTGTGCTATTTGAGTAGTTTCTGTTTTTAGTTGAGAAAGATTTAGTAAATCAGAAGAGAGGGAGTAATCTGTATAATACGCTTTTTCTGTATGCGGATAAAAATCGTCACTGTCATAAAAGAATATATATGCTAAAAAAATATTAAAAAATATAACTACTAATAATAAAAAAAAAATAAAAATTTTTTTCTTTTTCATATGAACCTCCTAAATAATTTATATTGTTATGTATATACCATTAGATATTACAAATTAATAAAGAGTTGCAAAATTTTTTATTTATTATATCAAAAAATAGGAAAGAAGGCAATTTGAAGAGCTAAAGAAATAATGTATATTATAAATAAAGTAATTGCAAATGAAAATTGTAATTGAGAATATACAAAGCTAGTTATGAATTTGAATAAAAAATATTTATATTATTTGATTGTTATGCATCTTTTTTATATAATTAATGTATCTAATATGTATAAAGCAAAATATGGAGGAGAAAATGGAAGAATTAGTAAAGCAGGCTAAAATGGGAAATGAAGAAGCTTTCACACAATTAATTATACAAATGCAATGTGAAATGTTTAGAATTGCTCAAACACGATTAAAAAATATAGATGACGTTAATGATGCTATTCAACAGACAAATTTATACGCATACAAGAATTTACGACAATTGAAAGAAGATAAATATTTTAAAACCTGGATAATAAAAATACTAATTAATGAATGTAATAAAGTTTATAAAAAAAATTATAAAATATTAAATATATTTGATAAATTAACAAAAGAACACAATTTAGTAGAAAACTTTAAGATAACAGAAAACATAGAAGATAAAATTGATTTGGAGGGCATATTTAGTACACTAAAGTATGAAGAGGCAATTTGTATTGTATTATTTTATAGTAGTGGATACACAATACATGAAATATCTGAAATTTTAAAATGTAATGAAAATACAGTTAAAAGTAGAATTAGCAGAGTAAAAAATAAAATAAGAAAAATTATAGTAAAGGAGGGATGAAAAATGAAATATCAAAATAATGACTTTGATGAGATTGATGAAATGCTGTTTAAGTATTTTAAAGAAAATCAAGAAGTACCGAAAAGCACACAAAATATTATAAAAAATATGAATTACAATAAAAAAATAAAAACATTTGGAATCCGTAAAATTGCTATAATAATATTAGTAATTACTACTTTAACAACTGGTGGAGTGTTTGCACAAAGTATTGTGTCATTTTTTAAAAATATATTTTCATTAAATAATATAAATATAAATAATAATAGTGTAGTAAATGCCATAGAAAAGGAAAATTATATTCAAAATGTAAATAGTAAATTCATTAAAATAAATAATGATTATAAAATAAAAATTGACTATTTAATGTTAGATGATATAAATTTATATATTGTATTTTCTTTACATTCAGCTAAAGACCTTGGAGAAAACTACAGAATGGCAGTAAATTATTTAAACATAAAGGATGAAAACCAAAATGTTATATATAGTTATACCGAGGAGAATGAAGTAAAAACAGTAAAAGGAAGTAAAAAAATAGATTGCACAAATGCTAAAGAGAAAAAAGAATTGGTGTTTATTTATTCAAAAGAGTATCCTAAAATGAAACAGTTAAATATAAGTTTTACACGTGTCATATTATATGACGAAAAAAATCCTGATAAAAATGTAATAAAAATAGATTGTGATTGTAACTTTAAAATTGATGTAGCAGAGAAATTTATTAATAGAGAGAATATTGAATTTCACAATTTTGAAAATACAGATGATATTGAGATAAAAAAATGTATAGTAAATGATACGGGGATGTATATTATATTAAATGCCAAAGAATATATTAATCGTAAACAAATATATATTGGAGAAAAATCTTATGAAGGAACGGAAATAATAATTGATAGCAATGATAAACAAGATGAATGCATTTTGCAATTTGATATTACTAAAAATGAATTAGATAAAAATAAGTCTATAAGACTTGAAATAAATGATAAAATTCTAAAAATAGAAGAATAAATAAAATATTATACGAGGAGAAACTAGATATGAAAAGTAAAAAAATATTAATAGTTTTAACCATCTTAACCCTAATTATAATTCCAGTTAGTATAAAAGCAGTTTCTACAATAATTGAAAAAGTTAAAGTAGTACCTGATGTACCAGAGCCAATACTTCAAAATGTGCCAGAAGAAGCCTATATAAGACCTTCAAATGACATTTTTGAAGAAGAAACGGTTTTCAGTCCAGAATTTGAAGAAAAACTAAGAAAATCAGAAGAAGAAAATGAAGCTAGAAATAAAAAAATTGAAGAAATAATACGAAAATTTAAAGCTAGTGAATATGATGCTTTAAAAGCTGAAATTGCACAAAATGAGTATTCAGGAGAAGATGGATATTATTCAGAAGACGATATAGAAATCAAAGGCGATAAATTAGTCTTAGATATTCTTGAAAATGAAGAATTAACAAAAGAGGAAGCAGATTTATTAAAATACTTTATGAAGGATCAAGTGTCTAAGATAAAAAATATGCCAGAGTTTGTTACTAGAATTGAAAATGCCTGCAAATAAAAAAATCTAAGAGAAACTTGAAAAAATGGTAATTATTGTATAATATAGGACTAAAGGAGGAAAAAACTTATGAATAAAAAATTAGTTTTATGTATTTCAGCAATAATTTTAATAATATTGGGGATTACGGTAATTAATAACATTAATAAAAAGGAAGATGGTATAACTGCAAATAATGCAGAAAAATTTGAGAACATTGAAGATATTGAAAATATGGAAGAAATGGAAGAGATTGAATAAATTTATAATTAAACTATAGCTATAATTAAATATAAGCTATAGTTTAATTGTTTTATGCAGAAGTAAAAAAATTTTATACCTATTGATGCAGATGGCAGGAATTGCCAAGCCACGTCGGGAAAATAGTC
>OBKR01001221.1_pt1 | contig 23257 bp, 19 predicted proteins | sample 1518991 | NCBI WGS metagenome assembly OBKR01 (sample SAMEA2452117, study PRJEB22498) | human gut metagenome | biome: human feces; feature: human gut; material: feces | place: Australia | collected 2012
ACCGGTACCGGGAGCCGTCTGTCCGGCAATGGTAACATACGGGTCATGTACGGTAAGGCGAGATTGAAGTGTTATGACACCCGAAACATCGAATACGATGGTACGAGGGCCGCTGAGTTTGGAAATACCGTATCGGAATGTTCCCGGTTGGGGATTCGAAGCATCGTCGTCGAGTGAGGTTACGTGGTAAACTATGCCGCCGCGACCTCCGGTCGCATAACGACCGTAACCTTCTGCACCGGGAAATGCGAGTTGGCGGGCACGGAATTGCCATATTTCGCCTGTGTAGACGTTACCGTCGGTATCTTCTTCATCGACACGCCAAAAATAAGTATTCATCGAATATACATCGGTGAGCGTATATTTGTTGTCGGTTACAGAAGCAATTTTCTGCATGTCGTCGATGGAGGTTCCTATGTAAAGGTGATTTTTGACCGCCGATGAAGCCATTGTCCAAGAAAGTTCGAGTGTGCCGTTGTCGGCGTCGACATGTATATCTCTGTTTTGGGGGAATGGATCGAGTGCGGTGGTTTTAGGATTCGACTGGTCGAGAATGATAGCATTGATATATACGCAACTCGTTCCGTATGTTTCTCCGGCTACGGGTTTGCTGGTGTAACTGATGGTTACGTCTTCTCCGTTGGCGACGGTAAATTTGATGTAAGATTGTCCGCTATTCGATGGGAGAGTCTCTCGTGATGTCTGTTCGACACCAGAGAGCACAGTCTCTCCATTGACGGCAATTTCGATGGGAGCAGAGGAACCTTTGCCGTCGATATCGTTGTGGTAGGCAAGAATGGAGTGCTCCCCGGCAGAAAGCCCGCTCAGTTTGACGTTTATAGTCATGCTCTTTTCCGGGCAGTGTATAATACCTCCGTCGTCGGCAAGACCATATACGATAGCAGCGTCGCCTACCAGTTTTGCCCCTTGATTTACGACTGCTGCTTTATAATATTTGGTGCAGAGGGTCGTTGTCGTTTCGCCAGAACAGCTTAGAGTAAAGGTGATTCCGTCGACCGTGAGCGATGCCGATGTCGTTTGTGATATGGCCCACGGAGTATAATCGGGTTCTGTTCCTTCCGCTTCGTTGCGTCCGGTCATGTTGAAGTCGATTTTCTGGGCATAGACAGTGCAACAAAGAATGCTTAAAAACGTGTAGAGAAGTATTCTTTTTTTCATGGTAAAAGTATTGGTTAGAACAAGTAACAAATATAGAATAAATTTTTTAGGAATTGTTATGTTCTTCAATAAATTATTATTTTGCATTATAATGAGCCGAATGGAGCAGCCTGTCGAGAAGACAGGCTGTTATTGGATTGGGAGGGAGTTTATTGGCGTAACGGTATCGTGTACGGGTATCATCCCTGCTTGTTTCACTTATTGTTTGTCTGTCCGAATTACCGGCCCTTGAAAGATAACTCCATATTGGGGCTGGTTTCTCATAAAGAAACGGAGGTTATTACTATCATTTTGCAATAACCTCCGTTTTTAAAAACAACCTTTTTTACCTTTTATTTTTCTTGTGCCGAATCGTTGTCCCACGGGTATCGGCGATTCGGATTCTGGGGAAACCAGCCTTTATGTACGCGTTCTTGTTGTTGCGTGATTTCTCGTATGCTCCAAAAAGAAGAGAAAGCGGTAACGCCGCACAGGGCCGACACAAGTAGATTATTCACCCATATAGAGGCTATGATGCCGATGATGCCCAGTGCGAAGAATGCCCAACGACTGTTTGTTCCCCAATAATACTCGGCTTTAACGACCAGCGGGTGAAAAAGTCCGATGATGAGGAATGTGGCTATGCCTATGATTAAACCTTGCAAGTGAAGCCAAAGGGACCATTCGTTTTCCATTTTTCTTTTCTTCTTTATAAGTTATACGGGAGGATTTCCTCCCGTATAACCAGCAGGGTTTAGTAATTGTTCTTTTTGCGTTCGAAATAAGCTTTCGGGTGTTGACAGGCGGGGCATACTTCGGGTGCTTTTTTCCCTTTGTGTATGTATCCGCAGTTACGACATTGCCATTCGATCTCTTCCTCATCTTCGAATACCGTACCGTTTATCATACGTTCGTAGAGTTTGAGGTAGCGGGCTTCATGTCCGGCTTCGACTGTTGCGATGCGGCGGAAAGCTTCGGCAATTTGAGGAAATCCTTCTTCATCGGCCACTTTGGCAAATTCGGGATAGAGTTCGCTCCATTCTTCGTTTTCTCCGGCAGCAGCTGCTTTCAGATTCTCGACTGTGGTAGAAAGAATACCGGCCGGATAAGATGCCGTGATTTCTACCATACCGCCTTCGAGGAATTTGAAAAATCTTTTGGCGTGTTCCTTTTCTTGTTCGGCTGTTTCGTTGAAGATGGCAGCGATTTGTTCATAACCTTCTTTTTTTGCGATACTGGCAAAATATACGTAGCGACCGCGCGCTTGCGATTCTCCTGCGAACGATTTCAGCAGATTTTGTTCTGTTTTTGTTCCTTTGACACTTTTCATAATGATTGAATTTTAGGTGTTAATAATAATGATTTTACTTTTCGGGAGAGATATAGTGCCCGATGAGTTGTATTTTTATATCTTGTAATTCGAAGTTCGATAGTTGTTTGTTCTTTTTTATATGTTCGAGAATCAAGCCGGTAAGTTGTTCGTCGTGAAGGTCGGCAATACAGTGGCTGTGATTGTCATAGAGATGCTGGTGGGGGCGGGTATCGGCATCGAAATACATTTTGTTATCGAGTGTGAAAACTTTTTCCGCCAGTTGTGATGATACTAGACATTCGAGCGTGTTATAGATTGTAGCAACTGTTATTGCCGGGATTTTTTTACGCACGGCTTCCCATACCTCTTCGGCTGTCGGGTGATGCAATTCGCACAATGTCCGGTATATATTCATGCGTTGTGGCGTGAGGCGTAATCCCTTTTCCCGAAATAATAGTATGATATCGTTATCGCTCATTGTTTCAATATCTTCTTTTGCAAATATATTAGAATAATTCTAATATAAAAAATATTATAAGAAAATAATTGGTTATATATTGTTAATCGATCTGCTGTCGTTGCCGATAAAAGAAACAGGGCCGCTATTGACTGCGGCCCTGTTTCTTTTATGAAAGAGATGTAGTGTATATTATTTTACATGATTCCTTTTTCGCGTAAATGCAGTTGCCATTTCCAGGCCGACTTCAAAGTTTCGGCAAGTGGCGTTTCTGCTTTCCAGCCCAATATCGTATTGGCCTTTTGCGGATCGGCCCACACTTGTGTAATGTCACCTTCCCGGCGTTCCGCGATTCTATAATTGAGTTTTACGCCGGTAGCCTCTTCGAAAGTATGGATAAGTTCGAGTACAGAAACACCTTGCCCCGTACCGAGATTGAATATTTCGACGTCCTCCTCGCTTTTATGTCCGAGCATACGTTCTATGGCTTTGACGTGAGCTTTGGCCAGGTCTACCACATTGATGTAATCGCGTATGCAAGAACCGTCGGGGGTATCGTAATCGTCTCCGAAAACGCTGAGTTGCTGACGTACTCCGATGGCGGTTTGTGTGATATAGGGTAGTAGGTTCTGCGGAACTCCGAGCGGGAGTTCTCCGATTTCGGCACTGGGGTGAGCACCTATGGGATTGAAGTAACGCAGCAATATCGATTTGAACGGAGCTCCCGAGTGTATGGTGTCCGTAATGATTTCTTCACATATCTGCTTGGTATTTCCATAAGGCGAGAGTGCCGGTTTTATGGGAGCCGATTCATCTACGGGCAGGGTATCGGGTTGGCCGTAGACGGTACACGAAGAAGAAAAAACAAGTGCTTCTACACCGTATTCGGGCATAAGGTCGAGCAGGTTGAGCATCGTTACCAGATTATTACGATAATAGAGCAAAGGTTTCTTTACCGATTCTCCTACCGCTTTACTGGCTGCAAAATTGATAACGCCTTTAATGCCGCTGTGTTTTTCGAAGAGCTTGCGCATGGCCTCTTTGTCCTGCATATCGATTTGCTCAAAAGCCGGGCGTGTACCCGTGATGCGTTCGATACCATTGATGACTTCGGTATTGGAGTTGGACAAATTGTCGAGTATGATGACTTCATACCCTGTATTTTGTAGTTCGACTGTTGTGTGCGATCCGATGTAGCCGGCACCGCCTGTAACCAATATTTTTGTTTTCATGATTGCTGTGTTGGAGGATTAGTATAACGACAAAAGTAGAAAATATATACAAACAAAAGATATGAATTTGAGTTTTTCTCTTTTAGCGTTTTTCTATCAATACCAATCGAGTGCATCATAAGAGTTTCCGCTCTTATCGTATTTCAAGTCGCTGAGTATCGACGATTTTACACGAATGCTGAAATTGTAGGATTTGTATGCCCCTACGGGTATGAAGCTGGCGCTCATCGACCAGCAGTGCATATCCCGGGTAAGATTACAGTTCATATAAGCAAGACGGTGGGTAACGAAATTGTAACTGGCCGAGAAAGAGAAAGACCAGTTTTTTGTAGGCTGTATGCTTCCTGATATACTCAGGTTCTGATTGATGCGGCCGTCGTATTCCATTTTTTCTTTGTTGAAATCACCGTAACCGTAGTTGATGGAGTAGTTTATGGATAGACTCCACGGAACTTCCCATACCATATAACCGTCACGCATTTTCAGTGTTTCATCTTCTTTGTCTTTCTCTTTTTCTTGTCCCGACTCTGTAATTTGATCGGCGTTGGAAAGGATTTCGTCTTCGGGATTTTCGACAGGGTTGTCGTCTGTCGATGATTGGGATTTATTTTTCCGTTTGAATGTGCTGTTGTTGAATGTATAAGAAAAAGAGGTTCCTGCACTCGACAGTCGGGCGAAACCTTTCCCTGCTTTCCAACGGGGTACGTTTACCCTTACGGGAGAACCGTTGGCGCTGAGTTGATAGGTATATGGATCGAATACGGCGCTTACTTGTAGATTGAACTGCTTGGTGAGTTTTATGAGGAGAGACGTATTGATATTGCTCCAATTGAGAGAGTCGGCAGCCATGTTATAGCTCATGCTGGCCGACAGGTTCTCTATAAGACTTACTTTACGCACACCCGTAGTATCCTTGTCGGTGTTGACTTTCATTTCGAGGTTGTTGGCTACCGAGAAACTTACTGTTCCGGTTTTCCCTCGATTGGGAACACCATAGGTGCTTCCTGCAAACGGAGAGTAATAAACCTCTTCGGGCGTACCATTGGTATTTATGCGGGTATAGCGCTGCCAATAACCGTAGCGGGACGAGCCGAAATCGGGTGCACCCGATACACGTATCGTAGGTGTCAGGACATGTCGTATCATCGGAATCTTTTTCCCGATAAAGGGCAGCGGTCGGTAATATCCGTATAATTTGGTTTGTGCGCTCACGCTGAACGAGTAGTTATAAACGTTGTAAAAACCGTATGTTGTATCTCTGACGACCGATGCGCTGCGGGGATCCCATTCCTGCATGATGCGGTGGGTATACATGCGGTCGGTAAACGAGAACGAGGGTGTGATATTGATGTATTTGAATACACTGAATGTCGCCGATATGGGTATATTGTGCTGCATGCCGTTGCTCCAATCTCTGATAAGATTGGATTTGAGAAACATGTTTTGTTTGGTCTGTATCGAGTTTTTGAGATTTCCGGTGTAATTGAAACTTATTTTTTCATACCACTTTTCTTTTCCTACCCGGTTTTTGCGTTTGAAGGGGTAGATACGGCTCATGTTGATGGTAAGATTGGGGAAGGATACGTTTAGGGTGGAGTCGGAATTTCGTTGCGTTACGTTGGCGGTAAGAGCTATGCTGAATGGCGAATTGGGTACGTTGTATGAAAGGCTGACGGTAGAGCTGGTCGTATTGGTCGTAAAAGCGGTCGAGTTGCCATAATTGGTTAGGTTATTGTGGCTATAACCGCTGGTGGCGAAATTCACACTGGCCGAGAAAGTAAGATTGGGATTGGCTTTCCGGTCTTGTGTGTGCGACCATGTCAACTTGAAGTTGGTCTGTTTGGAATAGTCGGGCATACCCTTGTCGCCGAGTACGGTAACGAGGTAACTGAGGAAAAAGTTTCCGGAGAATTTGTAGCGTTTGACGTATGCCGATTGAGCGTTGAGACCCCATGAACCTTTGGTGTAGATCTCTCCGGTGAGGGCAAGGTCGATGTAGTCGTTGATGGCGAAGTAATAACCTCCGTCGCGCAGATAGAAACCGCGTGCGGTTTCATCGCCGAATGTAGGCATGATGATACCCGAACTGTATTTTTCGGAGAACGGGAAATATCCGAACGGGATAGCCAGCGGTAACGGTACGTCGCCCAATACCATATAAGCAGGACCGGCTACTACATCTTTCTTGGGACGCATTTTTGCCTTTGTCAGTTGCAGATAGAAGTGTGGGTGCTCGTGATTGTCGCAAGTTGTGTACTTTCCGTCTTTGAGAAAGTAGGAATCGTCGGGATTCTTTTTGGTTTTGCCTCCGGTCAGGTATCCCTCTCCTTGCTGGGTGATAACGTTGGTGATGAATGCTTTTTGGGAATCGAAGTTGTATTTCATCGTGGAGGTTTCGTATTCGCCGCTGGGGTCTTTGAATACGGGTTTACCCACGATGTCGCCGATTGAGTCGGGACGGCCGGTCGCGAAGATTTGGCTGCTGTCCATATCCATGTGCATTTCGTCGGCGGTGAGTTCCATGGTTTGGTAAGTAACGATGCTTCCGCCGAAAAGAAATCCCATGTTGTTATTGGTAAAAACGGCCGAGTCGTCGGCATGGTAGGTGATGACATCTTGGAAAGCCTCTTTTCTCGGTACTTTTGCCGAATCGGTAGCCAGACTGTCGGTCGTCAGGATTGTCGAATCGTTTATTTCGGTCGAGTCTCCGTATGTGATGGAAGAATCTGTCGGAAGAATGAAGTTCCCGGCTGCCGAATCCGGTGAGGATTCATTATCGGGGAATAATTGTCCTGGCATTACCGAGTCTTGTACTTTTCGGGAAGAGTCTGTGGTATATGCCGGGTCGGAACGGAAATCGTTTTTGTCTCGACGGCGTTTGTTTTTTCTTTTATCGATGTTGTCGCCGGTTTCTTCGGAGTGGCTACCGTATACGGCACTTAGATAAGCGTGATATGCTTCGATTTTGTTATCGGATACACCGAAAAGATTCTCGTGATCGTTCTCCGCAGCCGAAGAATATGCGGGGAGTAATCCGAGAAAAAGGAGTAGCAGGGCTATGTAGAAAGTCTTATTTTTCGGTGGCATTCACTTCTTATGTGAGCAATCAGCCCACAAAGATAGGCAATCTGCCCGACATAGGGGTGTCGGGCAGATGTTTTAATAATTTTTAGATGAGAACGATAAGTCCCATTGTTCAAATCTCTTGACTGAGGCTTCACCGTATTTCGAAAGACTTTTTCGTATTTCTTCCGGTGTTTTTTCACAGTCGGGTTCCGATTTCGTGTAAAATTTGTCGGCGTAGCAGATAATTTGTTCCTCGATACTTACGGGTAACATATCGCGGTGGGGAATCGGTAAATTTTCACGAATAATGTCGTCGAGTGAAAGACCTGCTCCGGTATGTCTCTCGCATACGAGGGCGTGGCGGAGCAATCCTTCGTTTTTCAGTAATTCGCTGCCGAGAGTTCCGTGGCAAATGTAAGGACGAGTACCGAAACACTGTATGTCGGGTGCGTGGGTAAGATAGATACCTATATCGTGCAACATCGCCGCCTCATAAAGGAAATTTTCGTCGGCTTCGAGTTCCGGATGAGAGTTGGCTATTTCCTGGGCTTTCTCGGCCACCCGCCGGCTGTGAGTTACCAATATATCGTATAAAGGCGAACCTTTTGCGTAATATTTGTCGATAAGAGTAAACGGATCCATTCCCATAAATTTATTCCAAGACGGTTACCCAGCCGTGTGTATCGGGTTCGTCGCCGTATTGAATGGCACGCAGCTTGTTATACAATCGGGTACATACGGGCCCCGGTTTACCGTCTTTGGAGATGACATATGATTTTTTATTTTCGAGGTCATCGATGCGTTCGATAGGAGAGATGACCGCTGCGGTTCCGCAGGCTCCGGCTTCTTCAAAAGTCGATAGTTCTTCCTCCGGAACAGGCCGGCGTTCGACTTTCATACCTAAGTCTTCGGCCAGTTGCATGAGGCTGCGGTTGGTAATCGACGGAAGTATTGAGGTAGATAGGGGCGTGATATAGGTGTTGTCTTTGATCCCGAAGAAATTGGCAGCTCCGCATTCGTCGATGTATTTTTTCTCTTTGGCATCGAGATAGAATTCGCAAGAGTAACCCAGGTCGTGTGCCATTTTATTGGCACGCAGACTGGCGGCATAGTTGCCGCCTACTTTGTAGATACCTGTACCCAATGGGGCCGAGCGGTCGTATTCGCGAATGATGACATAAGGATTGGTGGCAAAACCGCCTTTGAAATACGGGCCTACCGGTGTTACGAATATGACGAAAAGGTATTCGCTGGCGGGGTGCACCCCTACCTGAGCACTGGTGCCGATGAGCAGCGGACGTATGTAAAGAGCGGCTCCGCTTTCGTACGGGGGAATAAAACGTTCGTTGGCTTTTACGACTTTTTTTACGGCGTTTACAAAAAGTTCGGTCGGGAGTTCCGGCATAAGAATGCCCCGGCATGTACTTTGCAGGCGTTCGGCGTTGGCTTCGGGACGGAAAATTCGTATTTTTCCATCTTTGCCCCGATACGCTTTCAACCCTTCAAATCCTTCCTGTCCGTAGTGTAGGCAGGTTGCGGCCATGTGCAGGTTGATGGTCTCTTCCGAGCAAAGCTCCAATGCTCCCCATTCCCCGTTGCGATAATAACAGCGTACATTATAGTCGGTACGCATATACCCGAACGGCAGATTCGACCAATCTATATTTTTCATGATGCTTTTATTTTATATGTTTTACTTATAGAGAATCACAAAGGTAAAACTTTTTCAATAAAAACGTTCTTTTTTCTTCTGATTTTTACTTTGCCGGTAAATTCTTCTTTTTGTACGACGAATGGAATTTGCCGGATAGGAAATGTAAGCCGGGGAAGTAAAAAGAAGCCTCAACTTTTTAGGGGTTGAGGTCTTCTATATCGAAATCAAAGTCGAATTCGGGGTCATCTTCCGGCATCGTGCCCAAAAAACTGTCTTCGGTAAATTTTTTCAGTTCTCGTCCGTCGCGTTTCGTGGGGCGGCCTTCTCCTTTGGCTCGGTTCACAAAACCGCTGATTCGTATCATTTCTATCAGTTCGTATTGCTCGGGTGGAGTTACATTTTCGAGGTATTGCGGTACGAGTTTGGCTCCCATGCGGTTCTCGGCGAGGGCAAGGACTTTGAATGAATAAGTGATCGGCGGTTTACGCACTTCGATAATTTCACCCATTTGTATGGGGCGGGAGGGCTTTACATGAGTACCGGCAATCGAAACCCTCCCTTTTTTACAGGCATCGGTGGCGATGGTACGGGTTTTGAAAATGCGGGTTGCCCAAAGAAATTTGTCGATTCTTATCTCTCCGTCTTTCGGCATGATATTATTTGTTGTTGAAATGGTTCATGGCATTTTGTATGCCGGCAAGACAAAACTCTTTAATGATTTCGCCGGCACGTTCGAGCCGTTCCGGTAACAGCTTTTCTTCTTCGGTAGGGAATGTCCCGAGAACGAAATCGATTTGTCCGCCACGCGGAAAATCGTTGCCTATGCCGAATCGCAGACGGGCGTATGCGTCGGTTCCGAGAATTTGTTGGATATGTTTCAATCCGTTATGTCCCGCGTCGCTTCCCCGGGGTTTCAGGCGCAGCGAGCCGAAAGGCAGCGCAAGATCATCGACGATGACGAGTAGGTTTTCGATAGGAATATTTTCTTTTTGCAGCCAGTAGCGTACGGCGTTTCCGCTCAGATTCATATACGTAGAGGGCTTCAAGAGCGTGAGTATATGACCTTTCAGACGCATCTGGGCAACGAATCCGTATCTCTTATCTTCAAAAACGAGATTGGACGCCTCGGCAAAGGCGTCCAATACTCTAAAACCTATGTTGTGCCGGGTAGCGGCATATTCATCGCCGATATTACCCAGGCCTACAATCAGGTATTTCATGCCGTTATATCCTTATTATTCGGCTTTCGCTGCGGCACCGCGAGCGGCACGAGTCAGTTTTACTGCGCAGACAACGGCGTTTTTGGCATTCATGATTTCGAGGCCGTCGAAGTGCAGGTCGCCTACTTGCATGGTTTTACCCAAGCCGAGGTTGTCTACATTGATAACCATTTTTTCGGGAATGTGGGTGTAAACGGCTTTTACTTTGAGTTTTCTCATTTCGAGGCTCAGTTTACCACCGGCTTTCACACCTTCGGAGTGTCCTTCGAGGGATACGGGAACTTCCATTACTACCGGTTTCTTTTCGGTTACTTCAAGGAAGTCCATGTGAAGGATTTTTTCCTCCACAGGGTGGAATTGTATGTCTTTGATGACAGCCATTACTTTCTTTTTGCCGATGGTCAGTTCTACGGCGAAAATATCGGGTGTGTAGACCAGTTTACGAACGTCGTTGGTGGTAACGGTGAAGTCGGTTACGATAAGGGCTTGGTTGTTGCCTATTTCTACGACTTTTTCGCCTTCGTTCAATTTGCCGGTGTAGGGGAGGTTGAATACTTCTCCGCCATTGAGTACGGCAGGGATAAGACCGTTTTTACGCAAAGCCTTTACAGCTTTTTTGCCCAGATCGGTTCTGGGAGTTCCTTCTAATTGGAATGTTTTCATTTCGTTTGTTTTTTGTGTTACTCAAAATTAAGATTATCAGCTTCTTAATTTCCCATCGCACGGAATACTTAAAAAAGCACGGCAAAGGTAGGTACTTTTTTCGGAATCTCCAACATTTACGGACCGAATATCTGGCGTTTTATGGATTCCGATAATCCTTTTATAGGTTGTGTCGTTAAGGGAAAACGGATTTTTTCTTTCTTTTTTCAAAGATGATTTGGCAGAGAATCTTTTTGTGGCGAGATGGGCGGGCGTTTCTGCGTCTGCAAAAAAACGGTTGCCGATTTGGTGTTTACAATATAATCTCTTACCTTTGCGATGCTTTTTCGATGAAAGAGTTTCGGAAAAGTGGCCGGTCGGGTAGCTCAGCTGGATAGAGCAACAGCCTTCTAAGCTGTGGGTCGAGGGTTCGAATCCCTCCTCGATCACGAAAGTGAAACGAGACATCAATGACTTGATGTCTCGTTTTTTGTTTTTGGAAAAATATGGATTTGGATCTTTTTCGGAAGAGTTTAGGTACCGACCATTTTTTAAGTACGGTGGTATAGAAGTGTAGTCAGGTCGTGAAGGTCGGAGATGATGTACGGTGCGGAATTGCGGTCGTCCTTGTCGTTCCAGCCTCGGCCTTTGAGCCATACCGGTATGATACCCAACGAAAGGGCGGGAGCGATGTCGTTTTTGTAACTGTCTCCCACGACGATGGCTTCGGCCGGAGAAAGCTGCAATGTATCGAGGGCGAGACTGAAAATTGCCGGGCTGGGTTTGCGAACACCGACGCATGCCGATTCGATAACGGTATCGAAGCAGTTTTTTAGGTCGAAGTCGTCCAATACGGCAGATAGATTGCCGTAGAAGTTCGACACCAATGCCAGCCGGTAATCGTTGTGCAGTTTTTTCAGTAAAGGGCGTATCCCGTCTATATGATCGCGGGCTGTCGCATAACATTTTTCGGCGATAAGAGCCATACGGTTCCGGGTATCGGTGTTGTCGGATAAAAAACCGTGCGTTACACCGTAGTCAAGTTCGATAGCAAGTTTTTTTTGCAAAACTTCCCTGAACGTATCGTTGGTGGCAATAACCGGTTGCGCAGCCAACTGGCGTTCGCCTTGCACGTATATTTCCCGAAATATTTTATCTTCCAGTGAAAATCCCACCTCACGGTAAGCCTCTTGTAACATGATACCCCAATGTGTCCCGTTCGTATCGAGAGTACCGCCGAAATCGAAGAGTATTCCTTTGATGCCGTTCATGCCTTATCCTCCTTTTCGATAGTTGCGATAAATCGCCGGCATATACGTTCGTGCCGTGCGATCATATATATAAGGATAATGTTCATGACCGTGAGTTCGAACAGAAAGTAATATAGCGGCTTATCGAGCAACATGGCAGCGAAAAGCACAAAGATGCGGGTATTGAAAGTCAGAATATTGGTATATTTCATCAGCGGTTTGCTTTCGTGGCGGAAAGCTTCACGTAACGGTGCTGGCCATTCGTCTCCGTATCGATTGTCGAGCAGATGCCTGAGTTTTTGGAGCGCAGGGGTGGAGCGTTCTTGCTCCCGAGTATAACCGAGATAGATGAGTGCCGACAGCTTGGCGAAGATATTGGGAAACCAGGGTATTTTCGGATATTCGGAGGCGAGCTGAGCCGAGTCGTCCCATTCGCTTTGTTGTTTACCTTTGAGGATAAAAAGATGGAAGTTTCGGTAATAATCGGCCATAGCCGCTTGTTTCACATGGAATATGCCGGTAAAAACGCCCAGTAACCAAGCGTAGGTGCTCCATCCCTCTTGTCCCGACAGTCGATAGGCGACAGCCACATATATCGTTACAAACCAGATGTCGCCACACATGCCGTCGAGGAAACGTCCCAAACGGGAATATTGTCCTGTCATGCGGGCCAACTGTCCGTCGGCGCTGTCGAGCGAATTGGCAATGACAATCAACACGATAGCCCATAAAGTGAGCGGCAGAGAGCCGAAGGCGAAAAGTACTCCTCCTGCCGTTCCTAAAATAATGGCGACAATCGTTACCGCATTGGGGACGATTCCCAATCGGCGGCAGATAAGCGCCCATATATAACCGATGGGACGATAGAAAATGAGGTCGAAGGTTTCTTCGGTGTCGCGTGATTTCAATGTCGATGCCAGTGTAGGTCGTTTGGACGACGATTGGGCTTGTGCAGTTTGTTGTTCGGACATGTCAACGATTGAATTTTTTGATGATAGATGAGCCGATGTGTGCGGCCGCTTCATGGAGGCATGGCGAGAAACTCGGCCAGTCGTTCAGGTCGATGAGGTGTATCGAGCCGTCGGGCGATACGATAGCGTCTCCGCCGTATATATACAATCCCAATAGCCGGGCTGCCCGTGAGCAGATGTCGCGCAACATATCTTCTTTGAACGGAATAAAAGTGGGGCTTCCGTTTATGCGTTCGTAGCCGAACTTGTCGAACCCCTTACGGCTGGGATAGCACCAATAAAAGAAAGGAGTTGCATCTATGCCGTAAAATTTTATGAGGTCTCCCGGTAGGTGTCGGTTTACGACCACACTGGCAATACCCCGTTCTGAAAAAGTTGGCAACAGACGCTGTGCGTCATTGCCGGTTCGGGCGAAACAGATGTCTTCGGGACACATGGCATATGTATCGCTCCGTTTCAGCCAACACGATTCTATGCCCGATTGTCTCAGATGCATGTCTATCGGCATCGAGGTATCAGCCGTGAAACTTTCGGGATAAGGAATTCCGTTTTGCAGTAATATGTGCGTGAGAATATCGCGGCGACAGTTTTTGATGCTTTGTACAGAATTGACAACGATAGAACCTCGGGATTCTTTTTCGGCCAGATATTCGAGTGTCTCGTGTCCCCGTGCCATGTGGAATATCCATCGTTCGTCCCCGTCGGAGCGAATGAACTCTTCTTCGGTATAGGTCCGTACCGAAAAGCCGTTTTCTTCCAAGTAATTGACAGTTAAGGAAAATACGGCACTGTCGTTGCATTCCCGATTGGGGGAAAACCGGCTGGCCCTGCTTATCCCTGCACAGATAGGTCTCATTGTTTGGGTCGTTCGTGGGTGTTTATAAAAGATTCGGCTTTTGCTATATCTGAGGCATGGTCTATGTCTATGATGCAGGAAAATGCATAGGCATTCAGTCGCAGACCGTTCCCGATAAGGGCGCGTTGGAAATTTCGCATGCGGGATATACCTGTTTCGATACCATCTTTCAATATGGGCAGTACAGAACGTGTAAATGCGTAAATTCCACCCGAAACATAACGACTCTCGGTTGTGGCCGAGTCGCCGAAAGCATGAATATTCATATCGGTGTCAGTTTCTACATAGAGAGGCTTCTCGTCATCGATGAAATCAGTTACGGCCATATATCCGTCGAGAGTATCGTCTTTCCTGAAAATGTCGATGTAACGGGCAAATTCCTGCTCGTCAAAAACGGGATCGACGGTCGTCAGGCAAAATTTTTCCCCGGTTATACCCGAAGCCAATTCGTAGAAACTATGCATCGAACTGGGGGTGTTTTTGATAATGAGGCGTATCGGGTAACGATGTTGCAAATTCTCGACATGGCGACGTACCTCTTCCCGTTCTTCGTTGATGATGATGTGTATGAGGGAGGCTTGGTTGTCGGAGAAAATACGGCACAACCGGTCGATCAGCGGTTCTCCGCCTACCGGTACGAGCGGTTTGGCGTATACTACCCCTTCTCGGGCGAGTCGCGATCCTTCTCCGGCAGCTATGACGGCATATTCCATATCGTTTATTCTTGGATTCGGTGGCTTTGCAAAAGTCTGAATTCCGATTATGAATAGACTTCGCTTTTATGATTTATAGTTGTCCGAAAAGATATAAATATCTGTTTTTGTTATCGGCATACAAAATTAGGCAAATATTCTTTCCCGGCGATATATTATCTATTATATTTTGCACGGCGAGATAAAGTGGAATATATTAGTAATAAACCCATAATTATTAGTAATATCTTTTTGTAGAATTTCGACTTTCGATCTGCTGGAATTGATAACGCGGTAAGCCTCTTCGGCTGTTGCCGCCAGGGGACCCGATTTTTCCAGTTTGAGTGTCGATAACGCTGCGGCGAAGCAGCCGGCGTTGGGGTATGACACTCCTTTGTTCCGCATATAGAGATATCCCATAACATACGTATCACCGCAGCCAGTAGCATCGATTGTTTGTAGGGGCGGATAGGCTGGTATCTTGTAACAGATGCCGTCGGCAAGTATGATAGACCCGAGGCTGCCCAGTGTGAGCAGAACTTCTTTTACGCCCCACGCCGACAATTGTTCTGCCGCTTGTTGGGGATTGGTGTAACCGGTAAGTACTGTGGCTTCATGCTCGTTTACTTTCAGAATGTCGATGTATTTCAGAATTTCCTGTTTTTCAGGCCAGTCGATGGGAGAGACTTTGTCTCCTTTTACTTCTCGCAGATAACCTTGTGCGTCGACCGAGAGAATGGCTTTTCCCGATAGGTACTTGATGACTTCTGGCGGGAAGTCGTCGGCCAATAAACTGCCCAAGTGAAAAAAATGGGCATTTTCTTTGTGCAAGGCATCGATAGTGAAGGGATCGGCTTTTGCCAGAACCCGCTGTGTGCGGTTATCGCTGTTCTCGCTGTACCGATTTTCGAAATAAACGGTATGCCGGCTCGGTAGTACATCTATGTCGATGCCGGCCTTTCGCAATTCGTCTACGACCGGATACTCTTTGCTTCCCAGTGCGGTTATCAGTTTATAACCGGTCAAGGCGTGCAGACTGGCCATACCTCGGGAAAAATAATAGGCTGTTCCACCCGGCATGTAAGAGATGTGTTGCGGGGTAATTATTTTGTCGAGCGTGATGTGTCCTATACAGCAGATGTCGGTCATGCCATGTGTTTTTGGTGTGTAAAACGGCCGCAAAGATAGCGCTTTTCAATGAAAAACAATCGGTTGTATCATCGTGTTATTACAGAAATTTCAGGTAAATAATGCTGCTTTTTATAAAACTTTTTGCTGAATATATTTAGATATATATTAAACATGCAATATATTTGTAAACAAGCCTGATATGTAAAGAAAAAATGAAATGCACCGAGTTTGCTCTCGGGAAGATCGGATAGCACTGATAGGTGAAATTTTATGCGTAAAGCCTTTGTTTTTATTGTCGGTATACTTCTTATTTGCGAAGGGCTTTCGGCCCGGGATAAGTCAGAAAAAATGCGTCGGGTATCATTTGGCGCTGCGGCCGGGTGGGCTTATCTTTTGGGACTTGATGATTATGCACAGGAACTCATACATTCCCATCGTACGCTTTTTTATACACTGAATGCCGCATATCGGGCTTTGCCGGGAGACAGTAGCTTGTACGACAGTGCTTTCGGATACCCTATGCTCGAAGGCGGATTTCTGTTGGCCGATTATAGTCATATACGTTTGCATATGGAGAATAGGCATACGCCTTATATCTCGGGGCTTGGTTATATGGCGGCTGCTTATGGTGCATTCAGGCGGGATATTGTGAGATCGGGACGGTTTTCATTATCATATTCGTTGGAAAACGGCATCGGATTATCGACACGCCCGTATAATCGTGTCGATAATATCGATAACGAGTTGATCGGTTCTCCGGTTTCCGTTTATTTCGGTCTAGGTTTGCAGGGGAAATGTAGGGTGGCACGGCATTGGGAACTCTATGCAAGTATCGATTTGAAACATTTCTCAAACGGTGCATTGGATCGCCCCAATAAGGGTGCCAATACAGTTGGCTTGTCGGCCGGTCTACGTTACTACCCTGTTCCTGAAAAGTTGTTATTCCCTGTTCGGAACAGGCAGGGAAAAACTTTCGACAAATATTTTTATTGCGATATTTCTGTTGGGTGGGCGGCCAAATCCCTGATAGACGAGTGGTTTTTGTATTATTACATGATTTCTCCACAAGATCCGCGTTACCGGACATCGGTTTTCCCCGTTTATTCGGCTCTTACGGCTACGGTTGCACCTATGTTCCGGTATCGGTTAAAATACGCTTCGGGAATAGGTGTCGACTATATGTATATGCCTTATGTCGATCGTTTGAAAGAGGTGGATAAGGAAAAGGGCATGAAAGGATTGGTGTATAGCCCGCATTCGGTCGGAATTTCTTTACGGCATGAAGTGTTTTATAAACGTTTTTCTCTCTATTTCAGTTTCGGGTATTATCTGTTTCGGAAGATAGGTGTCGAATCGTCGGATTTCAATAAGGAACAGTACAAGTATATCCCGGTCGAAAAAGAAAAGCCTTATTATGAGACGTTGGGTTTGCGTTACACCATACCGGGGTTGGAATGCGTGTATATCGGTTATCAGGTAAAAGCACATTTACTCAAAGCCGATTGTATGGCTTTGAGTGTAGGAATAAGGCTGGAAAAATTGAAAAAACGGGGTGGTTGTACGATTTGATTTTTGCTATGAACAATTTAGACGATTATCCGTTTCTTTTGATGCTGAATTGGTCGTTTTGTCGTCGTTGATGCTCGTTTTATCGTAATGCAATTTGTTGTCGGAGTATGCGGTAGAAAAGTAATAGATAAAACTGTTTTTTAATAAAAAAAGAGTTATCTTTGTCGTCGCAATTATTTTGCAGGAATTAAAAATAAGGAAAAAGTATTTTTATAAGAAAATGGAAAAAATGAATGTAAAACCGGCAGACGGTAAATTGGGCGTCTTGTGTGTCGGCCTGGGAGCCGTTACAACGACGTTTATGACTGGTGTGTTAATGGTTCGTAAAGGGCTGGCTAAACCGGTCGGTTCGATGACTCAGTATGACAAGATACGGGTAGGTCGCGGTGCCGACAAAAAGTACCTGCATTATAATGAAATCGTACCTATGGCGCAGTTGAGCGATATCGTATTCGGCGGTTGGGACGTATATCCTGCTAATGCTTACGAGTCAGCCATCAATGCCGAGGTTCTGAAAGAAAAAGACATCAATCCTGTAAAAGACGAGTTGCAGAAAATCGTCCCGATGAAGGCTGCTTTCGATCACGAATATGCCAAACGTCTCGACGGTGATAATATAAAAAATTGCGCTACCCGTTGGGAAATGGTTGAGCAATTGCGTGAAGACATTCGTAAGTTCAAGGCCGAAAACAATTGTTCTCGTATCGTTGTGCTGTGGGCCGCATCGACCGAGATTTATGTGCCATACAATGAGACGGTACACAATACTCTTGCCAATCTCGAAAAAGCCATGAAAGAGGACGATCGGAAACACGTCGCACCTTCGATGTGTTACGCTTACGCGGCTTTGGCCGAAGGCGCTCCTTTTATTATGGGTGCTCCCAATACGACAGTCGATATTCCCGCTATGTGGGAAATGGCCGAAAAGACAAAAATGCCTATCGCCGGTAAAGACTTCAAGACAGGGCAGACTCTTGTGAAATCGGGATTTGCACCTATTATCGGTACCCGTTGCCTTGGCCTTTCGGGTTGGTTCTCGACCAATATACTCGGTAATCGCGACGGATTGGTGCTCGATGAGCCGGCAAACTTCCATACCAAAGAAGTGAGCAAGCTCTCGACGCTCGAGTCGATTCTTGTTCCCGAAAAACAACCCGACCTTTATACCGACTACTATCATAAGGTGCGTATCAATTATTATCCCCCGCGCAACGACAATAAAGAGGGCTGGGATAATATCGATATTTTCGGCTGGATGGGTTATCCCATGCAGATAAAGATCGATTTCCTCTGCCGTGATTCTATTCTTGCAGCTCCCCTTTGTCTCGATTTGGTTTTGTTGAGCGACCTTGCAGCTCGCGCCGGACGTTATGGTATACAACGTTTCTTGAGTTTCTTCCTCAAAAGCCCGATGCATGACTATACGCAAGGCGAAGTGCCAGTAAACCACCTCTTCCAACAGTATGTCATGTTGAAAAACGCCCTCCGCGAAATGGGTGGATACGAGGCTGATGAAGAGATCGATTAATTCCCCGTGGATATATAATTGAAAAGAGAAAAGAGGTTGTGTCCGCAAGGCACGACCTCTTTTGTTTGGATAGTATCCCGTCTGGGCTTGGGGGATTATGATATTTCGGTGTCGGAGTTATGTTATGGGAAGTTTGTAAGAGAAGGTTGTTTGATGAATTTATAGAGGTGGAATGTTTTCTGAAAATCTAAAAAAATATAAGAAAAGGAGTCGGGCAAGTCAAAACCTTGTATCTTCGCATTTGTTCTTTTTTTCGTATGGAAATATCATTTCGACCTATCATTCTTGAATCGCGATCAGAAATCGTTCGCTATACGTTCTCCGGCCTTTATCGTAATTGCGATTTTGCCTTTGCCAACATGTACAGTTGGCAGTTCCTTTATGGAAGCGAGTATGCTGTCGTCGAGGATACGTTGTTTGTCCGGTTTTATATCGATAACCATCGTCCCGCTTATATGATTCCGCAAGGGGCTTTACCATTGCAGGATAGTATAGAGATGTTGCAGGCCGATGCCCGGAATTTGGGGCATGCCTTATGTCTGCTCGGTATCTCGGAAGAAGGTCGTACAGCCTTGAACGAGGCTTTTCCTGAGCGGTTTCGTTTTGTTGTAGAGCGTGATTATGCCGATTACATCTATTTGAGGGAAGATTTGGCAACACTCTCGGGAAAACGATACCAATCGAAAAGAAATCATATCAACCAGTTTGTCAAAAAATACCCCGACTATCGTTATTTACCCCTTACGCCGGAACTTGTTCCCGAATGTTTGCGCTTTGGAAAATTGTGGCTCGATGGTAGTCAGCCCGAGTATGCCGAAGGTCTGTCGAACGAACGTCAAGCTATAACCCGGGCGTTGGCGCATTTCGATGAGTTGGGTTTGCAAGGCGGTACATTGTGGGTTGGCGATAAGATGGTGGCATTTACCTACGGATCGCCCATTACGCGCGATACCTTTGGCGTCCATGTCGAGAAAGCCGATGCCTCTGTTGATGGTGCATATACGATGATCAACCGTGAGTTTGCCCGTTCTATACCCGGGTCGTATGTATATGTCAATCGGGAAGAAGATCTCGGCATACCCGGGTTGCGGCAGGCGAAACTTTCGTATCAACCGTTTCGTTTGCAGGAGAAGATGGCGGCGTTTTATTCGCATAGTGAGACAAAAGACAAGGAAGAGGTTTTATCCGGGAGTACGGCTGTTTCCGATCCGTTGATATTGCGTCGGGCGACCTCCGCAGATAAGTCGGCTGTTATGGATTTGTGGCAGACCTGTTTCCATGACGATCCCCGTTTTCTCGAACTTTTCTTTTCCCGCAAGTTTTCTCCCGACAGGTGTTGTGTCGTAGTTCGCGGGGAGAGACTTTGTGCGGCATTGCAACATCTGCCATATACATTGTCGTTATGGGGCGGAGAAGAGCCGATGTCTTATTGGGCCGGATTGTCGACTTATCCCGAAGAACGTGGCCGCGGATTCATGGGTGCGTTGATGACTCATGCTTTTACCTTGTTGTGTCGCAGGGGATTCTTGTTGGTTTCTCTGATTCCGGCCGAGAAGTCTCTGTATGATTATTACGGGCGTTTCGGATTTGAAACGGCATTTTATTGCCGGAAATATCTTTATGAGATAAATGGGGTGTTGCCTGCGTCAGATGCGGTGCTCGACAATACGTTCGATAGTGAGTGGTTGAGCGGGGAGTGGTGTCGGCTCACGATGGCGTATTCTTGTCGTGTGTTGCATGATACCGATGATTTCGATGTGGTTCGTACCGATGTACGGTTGGCGGGAGGCGATGTTTGGGTCACTTCGGTCGCTGGAACGGCGACGGCAGTGGCCGTTGTGGTCCCCCGGGGAGATTCGTTGATTATTCTCGATATCTGTGCCGACGGAGAAATGGCAATGGCCGGAATCATTTCGGCTCTTTGTCGCCGGTATTCGCCGAGGCGGTTGTCGCTTTCGTTGCCCGACGGCAGCGAAGTAGGAGAGATTCTTCCTTCTCTTTTATCGGGGATTGCTTTGAAATCGTCCGAAAGGGAGGCATCGGGAATGACTCGTATTGTCGATGCGGAAACACTGCTCGGCCGGTATGCCGATGCTTATCCGAACAGGACACATACGATACGTCTGAGAGATGATCTCTTGCCTTCCAACTCGGGGATATATACGATAAAAGAGGGGCGCTCGGGAAAGCAACCCCTCTCGTTATCGGGAACAGATACTGTGTGTGATTATGATTTCGATGTTCGGGCGTTGACCCGATGGTTATTTCTCGAAAAAATCGATACGGCTCCTTATATGTCGCTGATGCTCAGCGAATGATTATTATTATTTCTTTTGTCGAGATACCGGCATTTCGATACGCCCCGGTACAATAGGCCGTCGCAAAGCTCTGATGATAAGCCATACGCCGGCAATGACGAAAGGTATGCTGAGCCATTGACCCATATTGAGGAGCATATCGGCTTCGAAGGCTTCTTGGTCATTCTTGACGAATTCGATGAAGAAGCGGCTGAGAAATACACCGACGAAGAAGACCCCGAGTATCAGTCCGGGGCGATCGCCTGCACGACGTTTCCAGTACATATATATGAGCAGCCCGAAAACAGCGAGGTAACACAATGCTTCATAGATTTGCGTCGGGTGCGACGGCTCGGTGAAGATGGGCTGTGCTCCGTAAGTATGCCACACACTCACATTTTCGATAAATCGGAATCCCCAGGGCAAAGAGGTTGCATGTCCGTAGATTTCGTGGTTCATGAGATTGCCCATGCGGATAAGGGCACCGACAAGGGCCGTAGGGATAGCCAACCGGTCGACGGCCCATAACATATCGCGGTGGGTAACCCTTCGGGAGAAAATGTAGAGGGCGATGAGGATACCTATTGTTCCCCCGTGGCTGGCAAGTCCGCCTTCCCATATTTTAAGAATGTCCAACGGGTGAGCCGAGTAATATTCCCAACCGTAGAATAGGCAATGACCCAGACGGGCCCCGATGATTGTTGCGATAATTGTGTATATGAATGCTTTGTCGCACCAGCCGGCGGGGGCATTGTCATGTTTGTAAATGCGTTCTTCTATGGCGTAACCCACAAGAAATCCTACGGCAAAGAAGAGTCCGTACCAGCGAACCTCACGCCCGAAAATAGAGAATATCGCCGGGTCGGCCGTCCAAGTAATGGCGTCAATCAACATGAGAGGAAATTAAACAAGATGCTTGATAAGGTCTTCGCGTTCGCCGTAGAGCATGTCGATGACTGGAATCTCGATCATCGTATAACAACCCGGTTGCTGGCGGAATGATGCCCGAGCTACTCCTACAAGGATTTGCGCCGTAAGAGCGGGGTTGTTGATTTTCATGTTGAACTCCAAAATCTGGTTTTGCGTTTTCCCCGATACGCCTTTACGTATCATGTGTACACCGTGTCCCATATCGAGGAGATCGTTGACGCATTCCACCTGCATGACGTGTGTTTCATCGTTTGCGAAATAAGGATCGCTTTTGATGGCTTTGGCTACGTCGTCGAACTTATATCCGTCTTTCAACTCGATATATACCATACGGCGGTGAATTCCTGTTCCTAATGGAATAGTCATGGAGAGTGCGGCATTTACACCTTCTACGGCTTTTACGGCAACCGTATGGCCCATACTCATGCCCGGACCGAAATTGGTATAGGTTATGCCTTTTGGGGCAGCGGCTTGCATGAGGGCCCGCACGATCGAATCGCTACCCGGATCCCAGCCGGCGGCTGTGATCGCTACGGTATCGTGTTTTTTACAGATGTTGTCGAGACGATTGCGGAGACCGGCTATCTGTGTGTGTATGTCGAAACTGTCGACCGTATGAATACCTCGTGCGAGTATTTTTTCGGCAAATTCTTCGACTTTACGGGTTGGCGTACACAATATGGCTACGTTGATATTTTTTAATTCGTCAATGTCGGAAACGACAGAATAATTTTTCAATTCATCGGGGACATTAGTTGCATCTCGGCGAACGATGCCGGCAATTTCGAAGTCGGGTGCGGCCGATAACGCGTCGAGTACATACTTTCCAATGTTGCCATAACCAATGATGGCTGCTCTCATTTTTTTCATTTTGTTATGTATTTTATCATTAATGAGTTGAAAATGTCTATTTTTATGCCACAAAGGTAGCTTTTTTATTTGAATAATAGTGGTTTTGATGTTAAAAATTTATTGCGTATCTTTGCTCGTGGAAAATCTTCGCATTTATGATACATCAGCAACTTATCGTCGTACCGGCTCGTTGTCGGGGATATCATTTGATAACCAGCATGATATTAAAGAAGTTGGGCGAATTGCCCGATGCAGGCTTGCTCAATCTTTTTATCCAGCATACTTCGGCGGCTCTTACCATCAATGAAAATGCCGACCCTTCGGTACGTACCGATTTCGAGTCGGCCGTGAATCGCATTGTGCCCGAAGGTGCATCTTATTATACCCATACCCTGGAAGGAAACGACGATATGCCCGCCCATGTCAAGAGCTCGTTGTTC
>OBKR01001234.1_pt1 | contig 23048 bp, 15 predicted proteins | sample 1518991 | NCBI WGS metagenome assembly OBKR01 (sample SAMEA2452117, study PRJEB22498) | human gut metagenome | biome: human feces; feature: human gut; material: feces | place: Australia | collected 2012
ATACCATTACAAAAGAATTTCTTAAAAAGTTCCGATGATTTGATGAAATGATGAATATTGTTGTTAAACAATAGGGAATGAATGATTTATAATTCATCAAATTTTCATCATAATTCAGAAAAAAGACTCAATGTTTCTTTATTTGAGGCATTGAGCCTTTTTCTTCCCTATTGTAAATAGGATATACTAGAGTGAATACGATAGATTAGAACTACTCTTCTCAGGAAAATGTACTGAACAATGCCGGGTGCGTCAGAATCTTTACGCACAAAATCTCCGGAAAGGAGTCCAAGCGTGATTGTCCTGACAGCTTACATAGATTACCTACGTTCCGGTGATGGATTTGTCATTTTCCACCTGGATAAACTAAACCGGTCCATCAGAAAAGCTCAACTTTTGTGCCAAATTTGATGAAGCACAATTGGCCATCTGTGCATTTTATTTGTGTTTCGATGTATTTATTTCACCAAAGTTCTGATTGTGTTCATTTGATTGAATAAAAAGTTTTAAATCTTTTATTTGTCGAAAATCTACATATACATTATATACCCCAACATCTTGTTTTTTTCAGAAAATCTAGACATACAATACATTCGTTATTATATAATTGAATCATTTTTAATTGAATGTTTACAATTTATTTTACTAAAAAGATAAATTCAACAATATTGGACATTGAAATTATTTTTAAATAAAAAATCATTTATAATTTAGGCTTATCATTCGTAATGCCAGATATATAATTTAGAATTTTTGGTAAATCATCAAAGTTATTAAACCAAATCACATTTAAACCAAAATCTGACATCATGTATTCCATTTCCTTCCAATGTTCCTCATTTACTTCCTCGGATGCTTCTCCTTTTAATGGCGTTTTCTTCAAAAATACATAATGAGGTAATTTTTCTATTTGATCTGAATCTTTATCTTTTTCTCGTGCCAACTCTAAAAGGCGTCTCTGATTTGGATCTGTCATAGAAAAACCTATAAAAAAACAGGTTGATGTATATAACGCATTTAACTGAACGACATTTGCCCAATTGTGAGGATTACTATATAGAGCATGATAATCCTTTTCACTTAAAACGGAATTAGATGGCTTTGTATTATCTCTTGAAATCATTCCATGAACATGATATATCGGAATTTGATTTATCCTGGGAATCATATTGCCAGAAACAGAATAAAATCCTTTTTTATTTAATAATTCATCTAAAAGGTCGTCAAAATTATATGTAATAATTTGTGCCGGTTTTTTACGTCTAACTGCTTTTGATACAGCTTCTATAAGCGTAGACTTATATTTTTTCTTTTTGTACAATACATTGCGAATACGATCTATGAATATTTGCTTATTATCATCTTCCGTTCTACTATCATCTTTAAGATAACCATCTGAAGCATATCTGCCTGTTATTATACTTGAATATCCCAATGCAGAAGATATTGATTCTGAATTAGCACTATTAATATATTTATAAGGTGTATGATTTTCTTGATTTAACAATGCTTCTAATAGTTCTGACCAACTCGGTAACTTTGCATCCATAGATAGTCCTGCCCCCAAGAATAAAGTATATTTTGTATTGTTAAAGTCATCCTTTGCCTTATCAATTATATCAATTCTGTTAATAATTGACTTATTATTTTCGACAAGAGTTTTGTTTTCTAAATCTTGTCTGAAATTATATAGCTCTATAAAAGAAGTATTTAAAGATTCTAAATATTGATTTATATTAGAATCATCAATACGACCAATATAAATAATTACTAACTTTGAAACTTCCTTTGCATTAAACAATGGTAAATATTGTTGATAAATCCAACTTATAGATGAATAGAGTAAACGACATTTAACTTCTATAGCAGTTCTGGGAGGCCATTTCTTTGCTTGACATCCTTTAGTTAAGTAATAATCAGCTCTTACCATCCCTGAAAGAAAACTCTTTTCTCTTTCTACAGTTCCATTTGGACATATTGAAGTTAAAAAATCCCCTACTTTATCTTCAAAAAGTTTTGCTGCTAAATATGAATATGAATTCCCTGTTCTCATGATCCTTCTAAAATTATTATTAATCCTTTTGCAACCTTCTAAGGTATTAGTCCTTCATTATATACTCGAATATTGAATCCTAAATCATTAACCTCTCCAATTTCATTTTCCACTTTTTCCAATCTGGCATTTCCTGAGTCAACAACTCATAAAAGTCTTTGGTATGGTTACGATGAACAAGATGGCAAAGTTCGTGTATGATAACATACTCTATACAAATACGAGGAGCACAGACTAATCGTGGATTGAGCAGAATTTGCCCCGTAGCAGTACAACTTCCCCAACGGGTTGCCATATCTTTCAGTTTGATGGCAGACGGTTTGACCTGATAACGATTAAAACGTGCTATTAACGGAGTAGCATACTCTTCAAACTTTATTTCAGCACGTTTTCTGTACCAAGCCAATAGTAAGGCGCGTGCATCCTTACGGTGCCTACACTCTATTTCTATTATGTTTCCTTTATAATGCACTTCGTTACGTTCGCTATCAATGATGCGTAACATATACTGTCTGCCTAAATATAAATGAGATTCCCCACTGACATATTTACGTTCGGGAGTGTGTATACCAAAAGAAGAAAAATATCGTTGCTGTTTGCAAATCCACGAAGCCCGACGATGAACATGTTTTCTGATTTGCTCCAGTGGTGCTTCCACTGGAGCCTTTACTTCCACACTACCGTCCGGATGCACGCATATACCCAAAGTTTTTCTGCGTCTGTATTCAACAGCATACTCCATGACAACAGAGCCATATTCTATACAGTCTTTTATTTGATCCATAGTTTTGCCACGTCTACACAGCCGTCAATAATTGTATCCATATCATCAAAAGAGAAATTAAGTCCATACTTCCTTTTCACCTCATCTATCAGATAATCTTCCAACTCGATTTTCATACGACCAATAATATCCGATTTCTGCTGCCAGTCAACCAATACACTACCATCCACAATTAATGTATGATTGATAATTTCATCAAAAGTCATAGCAGTTTCCAATGCCAAATTCTTCAAGCTCATCTGTGCGTCACCAAATATGCGCTGATAGGTTTCCAATGCTAATCCGTAATAAGCTTTTGCTGCATTATTTTGCTGTAACTCTTCCGGCAATTCATTGTCGGTATGGGCCAATATGTCCTCTTTATATTTCAGGACTCGTTTCAAATACTCCAGTTCATCAATTCTACCTTGTTCATAAGCAGCAATGGTCTCTTTCAGCAATTGGGAAAATTTCTTATAAAACACCGGATCTGTATCCATATTTTCAGTAATGAATTTACTGGTTCGGGAGGCTATTGTATCTGCCTTTGCCGCTGTTCCTACAATCTTTTCCACTTCCTGCTCAAAGGCTTCCGTATCAAAGATATTCACTAATTCAGTGATTGGCCTTACCGCTCCACTCTCCACATGCCGATTAATCAATTTCTGTATCTGCCCTTCATATTGCTTGTAATCTATTGTATCTGAATAGCGTAATTGAACTGCCGATCTCAGTTTGACGAACATATTCAAGTCATCTTTGTATCGTTTGATATCTTCTTCTGGAGTCTTCGCATGGAAATCACGTGTAGAAAGAGCTATTTTCAGGCAAGATGCATAAGCAGTCAGTCTCTCATAAAACTCCTGCCGCCTGTCTTCCTCACGTAATGACTGTGCATATGCCTCCAAGTCCCGTTTATTGGAAATTGACTTGAACAAATCCCATAAATATGAATATTTCTGTGGCAACTTTGCTATTTCAGTATCAACTGACTCCAGAGTCTCACGGAAAACCGCCTGTTCTTCCTCGTCATAATTAGAATACAAATCCAACGCTTCGTCCAATTCTTTTAAGACTCCATAATAATCAATAATGTAACCAAACTCTTTGCCATCACATACCCGGTTGACACGCGCCACGGCCTGTAACAATGTATGTCCGTTCAGTTTACGGTCCAAATACATCACTACGATCTTCGGTTCATCAAATCCTGTCAGCAATTTGTCCACTACAATCATGATTTCAGGCTGTTCCTGATTCTTGAAGCGGGAAATCAGATTATCTTGATATTTTTTAGGAGTTCCGTGCTCATCCATCATCTTTTTCCAATACGCCTTTACTTCTTCCGACGTATCACCGTATGACGATTCTTCACCTTCTCGCATGTCAGGAGCTGTAATAAGCACCTCAGAAGATACCAAACCTATCTCGTCCAAATATTTCTTATACAATACAGCAATGGCTTTTCGGGGCGTGACCAACATAGCCTTGAATTTTGTTCCCTGCCAGTTGTCACGGAAATGTTCAGAGATATTCCAGGCTATGGAATACACCCGTTGATCAGTCTGGTTCACAAAATCAGTGCGCGAATACTTTTTCTTTAGATCAACCGTCTGATATTCATTTAACCCCTCGCATACCTTGGTAAAGAAATCGTCAATGGGCCCTTCGTGTACATGCTGAGGTACAATGCGTCCCTCATAAAGCAAGGGGACCACTGCACCATCTTCTACAGCCTGACGTACGGTGTATACCGGACGGATGATACCTCCAAATGTATTAGCCGTATTCTTTTCCTTTTTCATCAATGGCGTACCAGTAAAAGCAATCTTACAAGCATTAGGTAATACCTTATCCATCTTGATGGCCATTTCCTTGTATTGACTGCGGTGAGCTTCGTCAATCAGGATAAAGATGTTCGGATCCATCAACGGGTGTTTCATTCGCTTCACGGCTGTCTCAAACTTATTAATAACAGTCGTGATAATGGCATCCGTTTTACTTTCCAGCAGTTCCACCAAATGAGTACCGGTGGTAGCATTCATTACTTCCCGTCCACACTTCTTGAATGTATTGGTTATTTGACTGTCCAAGTCCGTACGGTCAGTTACCATCACAATTCTTGGATTCTGTATTTCTTTGGCTTGAGCGATTGCTTGCGCTAGTAAAACCATCGTAAGCGATTTTCCACTGCCTTGCGTATGCCACACTACACCACCTCGCCGTTTGCCGTTTTCCAACGTTTTTACTCTTTCTGTAATTTCTTTGACTGTAAAATATTGTTGATAGCGAGCCAGTTTCTTGATTCCCCCGTCGTAAATTGTAAAATTATGAATCAGGTCAAGTAGTCTTTCCGGACGACAAAGTCCGAATAGATAGCAATCCTGTTCTGTTGGTAGCACCTTTTCCTGTTCCACAGCATCAAAATGCGCTCGCACATAACGGAAACGCTCACTAAACAAATGCGCCTTCTGTTTTTCATCCAAAGGCGTATTTACCAAACAGTCCAACTGTTGTATGTATTCCACTTCTTCTTGTTCTGAGATGAACATCTCCTTCCACTTGGTCCAAAATTTGGCTGGTGTTCCGGTAGTAGCATACGCACCGTAACTGTTTCCTATGCTAAGCAGCAAGGCACTATACAAATAAAGGCCGCGAATGCCATCATCTTTTTGATTACGCAGATGTTGGGAAATAGCCTGATCAAGTGCTCCTTTAATATCAGGACGCTTACATTCTATCACTACCAGCGGAATACCGTTGACAAATAAAACTATATCTGGACGGTACGTATCGGCCATTCCGGTGCGCGTTACTGCAAACTCTTCCGTCACGTGAAATACGTTTCTTTCCGGACGTTCCCAGTCGATAAAGCGCATGGTATAGCTTTTTTTGTCACCATCGATACTCTGTTCAAACGCTTTACCCAGTGTCAATAGATTGTAAACGGCTTCATTTCCGCTCAAGTACCCACCTTCCATCGGGATATTGCGCATAGCCAACACACCGTTTTCAATATTTTGTTCAGAAAACAGTTCCTCCTTGTTGCGATTCACCCGAATGGAATTGATGCGACGCAACTGGCTGCGAAGCACATCTTCCAGTAGAACATTCGATGTCTTCCCGCCCCGTATCGCCAATGCTTCGTCGGGGCTAAGATACGTATATCCCAGCTTTTGCAACAACTGCAAAGCGGGTATCTGACTGATATGGTCTTCTTTAAATGATAGATTCATGAAGTAAGATTATAAATTATCCCAAATTGTAGCAAAGCTATATGCTTCTCCTCGTAATAACGGCAACTCTTTTAAGTTGTGATCTTTTTTTACATGGAATTTATTTCTTCGAACGTCTAATATGGCAAACATTATTTCAGGCTCTTTTACCTTTCTTCTTAATTGCATTTCCATTAAAGTCAAAATTTGATCCGCTTGTGCTTTTTTCAAAATATCATCCTTAAAATACAATTTTATAATATAAAAATTTGAAGAACCATCTTTTTTCTTTTCTTCAAGACCAATCTCTGGATTAACAGTAATTGTAACATTTCCAACCTTCCAATCCTTTTTAGGTGGCTTTATCCATTTAAACTGTTTTCTACCTAAGAAATTTTTATATCCTGTAATTATCTCTGGATAGCATTTTTTCTTTTTACTATCGGTTAAATCCTTAAGGATACTATCGAGGAATTTATTCTCTTGTTTTCTTTTATGTAAATTAATGATTGCTTCCCGAATTGTCTTATAAAAATCCATATAAGGTTCATATTGGGGTCTATCCTTAATTGTCTTAACATGGTTCAATTTTGCATTTCCCATTTTGTTGACAAATCCTACAAAGTCTGTCAAGCTGATTTCAATTTTTTCTGCCATATCATTCTCTTGTATAATCAGTTATTTTATAACAATATACATACACACTATCATCTGCTCCACCACCTGTATCACCTTTCATACCTTGATTAAGAAAATGTTCTTCTACAGCTTGCGCGTGATCCTTGCTAATAGCCTCGCGATAAATCCACCAAGCAGCATAAGGTGTTCTATCTACATTGTGTTCTCTAAATAAGCGACGATCGATATCATTCGTAATGCCTATGTAATAAGCTTCGTAATTAATATCTCCGTGCAAATGAGCATAAATATCGTCTGCAATTTGCTGAGCTGTTTGTCTTTCCATATTATATAAATTTAGATGTCAATATTTTATTCGTTTTTTACCGGTGAGTAATTGTTGCATCAGTCCGCGCCTCTGTTGGCAAAATAGATCTAACTTTTGTTGTGCCAATTCTATTTCATGAACAGAAGCTATTAATACCTGCGCAATAGCAGTTTGCTCCTCAAATGATGGATATATAACTTTTAAATTAAAGAAATCTTTTTTATCTACATTCAACAATCCATCACCTCGTGCCCCAGATGTTATTATTCTTTTTAATTGTCTATCTAATCCATGATTAAGGAAATACTGTTGATAAAAATCACCGCAAACAGATTCTTTTGCACGAAAACAAATATAGACAAAAGGTACTAATGCGGATTTTTCTTTTAATTGATAAATACATCCCATTTCATATAAATTAGAATTACCTTTGTTATAGGCAAAGTCTCCATATTGAATCAAAGTATATTTTTTTAAACTATCTCCAGCAATCACCCTATCAAATTTATTTTGCTGAGAAATTAATCCCAATTTAGCGGAGATTGTCATAGGTAAATGAGGCTTACCATCATTCACAACAGTTATAGGAGTGAATAACTGCTGCATAACACAATCCCTCCACGGGGTAGAGAAACCATGAATTCGGCGCTTTCCAGTGAGTAATTGTTGCATCAATCCTTTTTTGCGCAATTCAAGTTTTTCAATGAGTTGTGTTTGCTTCTCAATAGCTTTATCCCATACACTTAATATTTCAACTATTCTTTGTTGTTCTGTTAACGGAGGAACAGGAATCTGTAACGAACAATATTCCGCTGCATTGATACCTGGTTGACCACTCCTTTGAGATATGATTTTAACCCAATTCCAATATATACTAGTATTCGTATATGCTCTTAAAAAAGATGGAATTATTTTTTGTATATCAGGTGAGAATCGTATTAAGAAACCTGCAAATACCAAATCCCCGTCATTAGGATTATAAAGATATGTTTTACCAACAGTTGCTCCCGTTCTGGCAAATACAATATCACCTTCTTGCAAATGGAAATTCTCGCTATTAGAACTATTTACGGAAGTTTTATTAACAGTAATAAATCTTCCATCATCGTCAATATCAGTAATACGTAAATAGGTAGGTAAATCTTTTGAATAGGTTACTGCTGGGGCATTAATTCCATAATCCCCTTTATTAGAACATAAAAATTCCAATCTTTTCACTTTCCATTCTTTAGGAATGACTCCCAGTAATGTCTTTTTATAACCTTCTGGAACAATACAATCTGCCATATCTCTTAATTTTCAGGGTTATAATCTTTTATTGCCTTTTCAATAATATCAATTATGGTTTGTTTATGCCAACACAAAACCCCGTTTATATCTTCAATACTGGGATATGTTCCATAAGCATATTTTTTAGTATGAAACATATAATCTTGCGCAAAGAATTGGACAATGGCACTTAAGCAAGTAGAAATATTTTGCATCGCATAATCCGATTTCAACTTGCTAAAGGAAATAGAAAAACCGATTGATTTTACTTGAGTCCACATTTCCTTATCCTCATTAGTAAAGGAGTTAAAATCTAATGGTTGATTTTGGTGACTGTAATCCATATTTGAGTTTTTAAGCCCTATTGAGTAGCTACACTTTGTATCTTCAAAGAAATTAAAAGCCGGCAATAGGTCTGTCTTCATTTTCTGTGAATACGGAAGTAACAGCTTATTATACAAATCAATCTTATTTTCTATAGTATCAAACCGAAGTAGGTTATTTCTCTTTTTCCCAGCCAATTGCTGTAACAATTTAATTTGTTTCTGAAAATCATCTTCCTCTTCAATACTCTCCCCTTTAGCTGCCTTGATACAGATTGTCAATGCAGCCTCTAGGCATTGGATCATATACTCTATAAAAGGCATCAGTTGTGCCTGTTCTGCATGAGCCCCTACAGAAGGAGTTGACCCAACCTGCACATCACAACGGTTAAGGGCCGTCAAGTAACGGTCTTTATCTTTGCTTTTCACCACAATCATCGGATAGTGATGGCGTGTAAGAATGTAATTCACTAACAGACGGGCAATGCGACCGTTACCATCTTCAAAGGGATGAATGCGAATATAACGGTAGTGAAAGACAGCAGCCAATTCAATGGGCGACAACTCACCTTTCTGTTCTTCGATATTGTACCATTCCACCAAGTCGGTCATCAAGGCCGGTGTCTCTTCGGGTGAAGCATATTCAAAACGTTCGCCAGTAACCGTTATCACCGAATTGGGACGGGTTTTGTACACTCCTGCATGAATGACATAGGAAGTGGTGGTTCCATCCGGTAACTGACGATACATGGTATAATCTTCACGAAGCAAGGTATGATGCAACTGACGAATAAAAGTTTCTGTCAAAGGATGACTTTTATCGTCTGCCTCTTCCTGCACCATTCTCAGACAAACATTATGGGCTTTCATCTCTTCCAGATCCTTCATGTTAGCCTCGTCTACAACCTTTCCGAAAAGTAACAACAGTTCAGTTTGCCCATAGGTCAAAGTATTTCCTTCTATGTGATTGGAGTTGTAATTGAACTCCAACATGAATTTTCGGTCCAGTCTGCTCTTATCTTCTGGCTTTAATGGCTGTAAAGACAGCCATTCATTATATAGTTGATCAATGTGAGTCATATTTTCCAAGTCTTAATATCCCAATTCCTTTAAATAATCTCTCATCTTAGCCTGTACCTCTGCTAATTCTGCCTCCAATGCATCAATTTCTTTTTGTACAGCCGGAATATCCACTTCTGCTTCTTCCTCAAAAGTGTCCACATAGCGGGGAATGTTCAGATTATAATCATTTTCCTGTATATCGGCAGGAGTGGCTACAAAAGCATATTTCTCTTCCGCTACACCTGGTTCAAGCTGTCCAGAGGTAAATTTTTGGTAGACAGAAACAATATGATTGATATCTTCCGGACGCAGTTTGTTTTGGTTCTTTCCGTTTTCATACTCTCTGCTGGCATCAACAAACAACACATTGTCTGTTTTTTTCCCTTTGTTGAAAATAGCAATGGCCGCCGGAATACCTGTTCCGAAAAACAAATTGGCAGGCAAACCGATAACAGCTTCCAGTAGATTTTCATCTATCACCTGTTTGCGGATTTTGCCTTCGCTTGCTCCACGAAACAGTACGCCGTGGGGGATTACCACACCAACTTTACCACTACCTTCCTGAGCTGCTTCTATCATGTGGGAAATAAAGGCCCAGTCTCCCTTGCTCTTTGGTGGAATACCTCTCCAAAAACGGTTATAGGAATCATGAGCAGCCTCTTCAGCTCCCCATTTGTCTAATGAGAAGGGGGGGTTGGCAATCACTGTGTCGAACTTCATTAACTTGTCATCCTCTTTCAGTTTCGGATTGCGCAACGTATCTCCCCAGCGTATCACAGCATTATCAAAACCGTGGAGGAACATGTTCATCATGGCCAGTGCCCAAGTGCTGCCATTTACTTCCTGACCGTAAAGAGAGAAGTTATTGTTACCTACCTCCTTGCCTGCCTTAATCAGCAGAGAGCCGGAACCACAAGTCGGATCACAGATACGCGCACCTGGTTTGCTCTTTGTCAGTTTAGCCAACAAAGTTGAAACTTCTGCCGGAGTAAAGAACTCTCCCGCTTTCTTCCCTGACTCACTGGCAAATGTAGAGACCAAATACATATAAGCATCTCCAATGATATCATTATTTTCCAAATGAGATTCATCCAATTCCAATTCACTGAAATCTACCAATAGATTTTTCAAGCGGGCATTCTTTTCTTTCGGTTCACCCAAGTTAGCTGAATTGAAACTGATATTACGGAAAATACTGCTGCCGTCCTCACTGCTCATTTTCTCCCGATTGGCATCCTCAATATCAGCCAATGCCATATCAATCAACTCTCCGATATTGTCCGCCGTACGGTGTTGATATAAATAATCAAATGAACTGGTTTCTGGAATAAGGAAACGTTCATGACGCATGGAACGGGCCGCCCGTTCTTTATCTCCTTCGTATCTGTTTAAATATTCTGAATATTTGGCTTTGTATACATCACTGACATATTTCAAGAAAAGCATAGTCAAAATATAATCTTTATATTGACTAGGATCTATCACTCCACGGAAAGTATCACAAGCTTTCCAAACTACACGATTGATTTGTAACTGATCTGTTTTTTGTTGATTTTCCATATATTGATTACTTTATTTTATTCATTAATAATTGTTGGACAATAGTCTGTTTTTTTTCAATGATTGCCTGTTGTAGCTCCATTTCTCTTTTTGACAAACGAGCTATGGTTACAATAGTTTTCTGTTCTTCTAACGAAGGGACGGGTATCTCTAAATTTTCCACAGCAGGTTTATGAATAAGTGGTGTTGCACTACCGGCCTGATTGCTTTTAAAATATGCCTTTACAGAAGGTTGACACAAGAACCAACAAAGATACTCAGATGTAACTATCGGTGATTTTAATCGGATTACGAAAAAAGAAGTAGAAGCTACCGCTTTTTCTTGCTCACGAAATACCACACTTAAGTAATTTACTCCCTTAGAGGCAAAAAGAATATCACCTTCTTGCAATAAATTCTTCTGCATTTTAGCTGTCAATAATACTCGGGAAGCATATTTTATAATTACCGCATCCGTACAATCTTTGGTCTGTAAATATGCTATCTCTCCATCAGGATCTGTTTTCTCATACACTCCAGATAGGATTTCTGCAAGGTCTTTTAGATATATTTTTTTCTTAGTAATCATTTTACTTATATTTGTCAATGCAAATATACATCTTATTTTTATTATTCCAAACCACATAACATATTTTTCTAAGTAATCTGATTACTATTTATATTATATAGGCATAATACCATATATTATCCATACGATGATATGTAAATCTCTACCTGTAGTGAAAAACTAAACGACTCATTTCAAATACATGGAAAGTGAAAGTAAAAAGCGGAAAAACAATACCTGTTATCTATATAATAAAAAAGAACGTATGATATACGGAAGTATCAAGGGAACACCAACTTCTACATGCCTATATGCTTCATCACCATTTTGTCTATCACCTTGAACGTAACGAAGTCCACATTAAAGAAGACTTTAGAAGTTTTTTTACCTTAATGCGGAAATAAAACAAAGCATTATGGGGATATAATGCTATTTTATTGTAAATTACTATATTTGTAACATAAAACCAACAAATATTTGTTATGGATACAACAAGATTAGAAGCAAATTATGGGAACGAAAACTTATTCTTAATAGGGATAATTATTATTGTCATTTTAATCATTTTCTACTTCCTGCTTAAAATAAGCAAGAAAAATAATAAATTGACTAAGAAACTTGTAAATGCAACCTCTGAAAAAACATCTAATAAATTAGAGGAAAACATAAAACAAAAAACATCTACAAATAGATTTCAAGATGAACAGGGCATAAATCAACCCCAAAATTTCTCCTTTGAAAAACGCCCAAAAAGAATACCAAGTCCTATACTACAAGAAATAAATGAAAAAATAGAAGAGAAGCCCGAACATTCCTTACCCAAATACATCGGATATGAGCCGATAAATATATTTACTCAAACAGAACCTTTACATTATCCGTATGTAATAATGCCTACAAGGACAAAGTGTCCAATCAAATTTCCCCAAAAAGGAAGAAGCGGTAGAAAAGGATATAAAGAAGATGAATTTCTTTTATATATACAAAAATATTTTAAAGAGACATTCAGCATATATGATGATCGATATGTTTTGACGAAAACAAATAGATATGAGCCTGATTTTTCATTATTAAATGAAAAAGATGGAATTAATATCTTTCTAGATATAGAAATTGATGAACCTTATGAAGGTATTAACGATGTTAATATTAGAAAAGCAACCCATTTTCAATTTGCTGATATCAATAGAAATAATGAATTCAAAAATAGAGGTTGGATTGTTATCAGATTTGCAGAAATACAAATTCATCAGAATCCCAACGGATGCTGTAGGTTTATCGCTGATGTTATTAAAAGTATCTATCCCCAATTTACAATTCCACATGATTTGTTATCAATAAAACGTATAGAACCTGTTCAACAATGGACTAAGGACATTGCGTTGACCTGGTCAAAACAAAGATACAGAGAAAAATATTTAGGTATCAACCAATTTGGATATATACCAGAGACGGTTGGGGCAGATATTACAATCATCCAAGATGAGAAAGTAGAGGAAGAAATCGTAGATGATAAGATGGTTGTAATTCAAGAAAAGGCCATGAGTGATATGCCTGAACAAAACATTGTGATCACTGCCATTGAAACCGGCAAATACGTTTCCTTTCAATACGACCAGGAAAAAACTATCGTAAAACCTTCAAACTTTGACGGGATCATTATGACGGGGTATTGTTATGTAAGAAATGGAGTTCGCAATTTTGAAATAAGTAAAATGCAAAATTCCTGCTTAAAGGATAATTATTGCACACTAAGTTTATCCGCTGATAAACTAGGAATCAAAAATGTTGCAAACATCATGAATATTATCATCCCTAATAAGAAATATGTTAGGATGGAATATACCAGAAGAGAATGGAATTCTATTTATATAGATCCTGAAACAGGAGAGTTAGTTAATAATAAAACCGAAGCAGAAACCAGTATCCGTACAATTAGTAATATACAGCTTGATACTGAAAGATGGGGAGATAATTATATTCGTGCTTATTGCCATAAAAGAGAAGCCGAACGTACATTCTATTTTGCAAGGATTAGCCTTCTAGAAATTTTAGATATATAAAAGCAAAGAGCATTGACATTATAGCGAGTAGATTGTAGTTCAATTGAGCAATAGCACAGTCTACTTCTTCAGTATATTACTTTATTTCTAATGTTTGAAAATAAACATCAATGTTTTTTTTGATTGCTCTGTGTATCTTCCATAATAATTTGTAGCCCCAACAACATTTTAACCTATGATACGAAAATCAAGAAACTTTTTTGAATAATGAAACAAACCATTAAATATAGATATGCCTTTGACTGCAGAAAGAATACAATTGACATCACTACTATAAATAAAAACGATAGAAATAGTTCAAAATATTACTGTATTTCATGCGGAAAAGAGCTCACAGCCAAATTAGGGGATAAAAAGCAACATCATTTTTCTCATAAAATCAGTACGGACAGTACATCCTGTAGCTTTGAAACTTATTTACATAATCTAGCGAAATACAAGATTAAAGAAATATTCGACAATGATACAACTTTCAATATCAATATGACTGAAAAAGTTATATGCTCATCTATACAAAACTGTTATTTTTCATCAGATGAAAATTGTTGCAGTCACAGTAGAGAAATACTTGTGAATTTAAAAGACCGTTATGATTTGTGCACTGTAGAAAAACAAATAGAAGGTTTCAAAGCTGATATATTATTGGAAAACAGCAATAATAAGTATAAGCCATTATTAATAGAAGTTTTTGTAACCCATGAGTGTTCAGAAGATAAAATTAATTCAAAATTACCTATTATTGAAATATCCATCAAGAAAGAAGAAGATATCCAAGACATTAAAGAGATAATCAAATCAAACAAAAAAACATACAATATACCTCCTATAAAAGTATATGAACCATTAGAGATAAACTACCCTTTTCAAAAATATGCATTATATGCATCAGGTAAACATTACGCTAATTATATTAGTGAAGGGACTTGTAATGACATAGATCTAAAAAAGTATAACAAAGCATTATTAGAAATTTCAGTGTACAAGAATCAAATGAGTATCAATTCATTTCTACTCTATGCTTCTTTTTTAGGATATAATATCAGAGATTGCTCTATTTGCCAACATTACAAATACGTTGAAAGTTATTATGGAAATTATCCATTATGCTTGAGATATAAGAAAGATAACACTCCTAAAAATCCTAATTCCTTATATGCATATCAATGTGAATATTATAAAATCAATAAGATTAATTATCTGAGTTTCGTTAGTTCCATATCTGAATATGGGATTAGAATTATTCAAAACCAAGTAGAATTGTTCAACAATATTGATCTAAAATCTTTATATATAAAAAACATCAACAATGTTTTAAAGGATTGTATATCCCAATTAGAAGATTCGTTCAGAAAAAAGAATTTATTTATTAAAATAGCTGACAGAGATATAGATACAAGTGATTATTATAACAAGGCTGAAACTTTAAAAATAAAAGAATATGTACATTGTCTAAAACTATATCATTCAACAAAAATCAGCAGACCGCCATTGTTTATATATTGTATTGAGGCGAATTTTAATTATCCTGTTGAGAATTCTAATAAAGCAATATGTATAAAAATCAACGACAAAAACGACTTACAGGAATTCATTTATAAGAACATCGTAAAACTTTATAGGAATAGCAAGATTTGTTATCACAATATTAAAACACACAAACAAGAAAATAAGCCTGAAATGGATTTGCAAAGCACTTATAATATTGATGCTTTAAATGAAATATATCAAGTTCCGCAACTTCCGTCTGATTATAAAGAAGATGTTATTCCCTTTTTAATGAAAGAATTCAACACTAAAAACATTTTTATAGAAAGATATAATAATGAGGTAATTGCCTTAAAGCCTTTATACAATAATTGCGAGAGAAGTGATATTAAAGAAAATGTTCTATTAAAAATATTCAATAACAATAAAGCAATATGCCCTATTTATATTCAACTATGTTTTAATAATGAGTCTCCTATTAAGGATATGCCAACTATTGTATTAAGACTTGATTTATATGGTAAATGGAAAGAATCAAAACACCAGGAATGTTTGCTGATAAAAGAAGGTAAAAATGGAGAGTTTTACAAAATAGACCATCTTTACAAGAATAATAATTAGATTTGTAACACAAATTAGCAATTTTATGAAATTAGGATATATACACAGCAACAGAGAAGAGCAAACCCGAGTCATGCAAGTACTGAAAATGACTTCGGAATCTGTAGCTCTCGATGAACTCGGCATTGGCCGTATCCGTGATGCTTTTGCAGACCGTATGTTTCCCGGAATATCTACCCTGCAAAAGCACATGAAGTATTTCTCGCTCATGCCACAACTCTATCGTAAGGCTACAGAAAAACGATATAACCGTTTATCGGAGGTGAAAACGGAAATTATCCGTCTGGAACGGATCATGACAAAAAATCTATACGATGGCAGTGCGGACAAACGAGGTATCACAGGAAGTGAGATGATTGGTAAAAGTGGAAACAATTATGTAAAATATGATCCGGCATACATCTACAATTCCGGATTACAGACTTTTGGAATCTTACGTAGTCCACAGTTATATGAACTAATCTACTCAACTTCAAAGGCATTACACAATGCTCCTAAAGTGACCAAGACGGATAATGAAGATACAAATGACGATGTGGATGAGAAGTCCGGCCTGTTCCAGTTCTGCTCTTTTCCTAATGTAGATTATGATTTTACCCAGAAATGTACATTAGATCTGACCGTAGAGGATAAAGACTTTATTGTGGATCACATTCTGAACGCAGAAGCATGTCAAGGTACCTTATTACGTTACATCGTGGATAATCCTGACTTTGCAATAGCCGATAGTTTTGAACAGATTCCCTTCCGTCATTTGCCACAGGAGATTGGAGAATTGCAAGATTTGGCCCGACGCTTCGCAGATTTCATATATATGGTGCACATCCGCTATAACTATATATATTCGCAATACCAGGATGAAGAAATGCGAATCGAATTTCAGGAAAAACTTGAAGAATACCGGAATAGTAGTACAGACATAGACAAGGTACTGAATGCAGTAAGCATACGAGAGAACAGCGGAAAATGGTTCTGCAAAGAAGTTGCGGAACGCATTGCAGCCAATGACATTGAAGAAGATGGCGGTTTGGATCAGTTGATTATCAACCGGGAACGAAGAGTAAAAGGGAATCGAAGAAAAATTGGAAATCCAGCATATATTTATAATAAAAGGAATCGCATACACTACTATAAACTTACCTACCGGTGGGAAACGGTAAAAACCTTTACCGAGGAATTAAGAAAGGAGGCTATCAATGGCTGATGTATTATGGAATGATATTATCTATACGGATGTGTTGCAAAGCGATGGCTTTGTAATTGATTATGCGGTTTGTACTACCTATAGTCTGGACATGCCTTCCTTGTTATCAGTGCCCTTTATGTTGGGCACAATGACTGACCTGACAGAAACAGCCATGCGCTCTCCTCACCTAATATTGGAGACTATCAATAAATCAGCTGGTAAGTTTGCCGTTTTCTGCAATGCCGGATGTATGGCAGTACCGCAAGCCAACTCCAAAGTGTATTCACTATTGGAGCAGAGCGTTGTACAAGTAACACTGCAAGCAAAGGGAGGCGGTTTCGTCAATTTTCATCCCAAGATATGGATTATAAAAGAAACGAACCCGGACACCGGTGCTCAGCAAATTAAACTGATTGTCCTTTCCCGCAACCTTACCGGTTCCAACGATCTGGACGTAGTATGTGAACTTGTCGGTAAAATCAGCCCCAAACCGGCCACAAGAAAAGCGCAAGTCAAACATACACCTCTTGTGGATTTCCTCACATGGTTAATCGCAAAAGCCAATAGCAGTACTATCCGTAAAAATATGCGTTCTATCTGTAAGGACATCGACTATATTGAACGATTTGACCTTACAGATTCTCCTTTTGAAGATTACGAGTTTTTCCCTATGGGGATACCTGGATATGATGGATATACAAAGTGCTTTGGACAAAGTATGCTGAATCATGCGGCAGAAATGCTGGTCATCTCCCCCTTCGTGGACAAGAATATTTTGAATCAGATGGTCAGTTGCAATCCTAGTGCTAAAAAGACACTCATCACACGACATGCTTCAGTTACACAAGAGGTTATAAACTTGTTTAATGACGGTGTTTATGCTCCCAAGGAAGTACTGACCGATAAGGTAGAAAAAGATGTAGCTGTCGACTTGCACGAGAAAGTGTATTTCATACGCCGAAACGAGGACAATCTCAGCTATAACCATCTGTATCTTGGTTCTACCAATGCCACCATGAATGGATTCAGACGGAATGTGGAGTTTTTACTGCACCTGAAGTTTGCTCCCTATAAATCTTCGTATGAAAAATACCGGAGTGAACTGATAAACGACAGCAAGGAATGTATGTTCGAGCAGGTTCTTTCGGTACCAGAGGAAGACTCTGAGAAAGAGGATGTCACTAACGAATTGATGCTGCGTCGTGCAATTTCGGCCATTCAGCAGGCACAAATTACATCTAATGACGGAAACTATACCATCACCATACAATGCCAGACTAACAGAATGCCTTCGGAGCCTGTTTTTCTTTATCCTTTAGGATGTGACGGCAAGGAACAAGTATTAGCTGACGGGCTGACATTTAAAGATATGGCACTGGATTCATTAACAGAATTTTACACGATACGGATTGGAGATTTGCGTCGTCTGATAAAAATACAGACGGAGGGAATGCCAACCGATGAGCGAGACAAAGCAATATTCCGTTACTTTATCAATACGAAAGGAAAGTTCATCAACTATCTGGCATTCATGCTAACTGATGAGGTGGAACAGTATATATTGGAAAGCCAACAACTGGAAAAGGAGCTGGCCAATGACAAGGCATCCTCTTTGGAACAGCAAATTAGTACCTCACTTTATGAAGACATGGTGGAAATGGCCTATAAAGACCCTGATCGCATCGCTTCTATCCGGCAAATAGTAGAGAAAGCAGACGAGACAGTCATCCCAGACCATTTCATGGAGATGTACAACACATTTGAAAACGTTATTAAACAAATAAAACGCTTATGAGTCAGGAAGTAAAGGATTTTCAGCGTACTACGGCAGATCGCATTCTGCATATCTATAAAAATTTAGGTCATCGAAGGGTATTGCTAGCCGACGAAGTGGGATTAGGCAAGACGTTCGTGGCCAAACAAGTCATCAACCTAGTTCGTGAATGGCACAAGCAGGAGAAAGATGACTTCTTTAAGGTGGTTTATATCTGTTCGAATGCCAACATAGCCGATCAAAACATAGAGAAATTAGGGGTTGAAAATCGGATGAGCATCAGCGAGAGCCGTCTGTCAATGCAGCATCTCTATATCAAATTGGCTGAGAAACGGATTGCAGAACAGCATGAGCAGGGAGAAATGCCTGAATCAATCATTCCGCTGACTCCTTCCACTTCCTTCCGTTTTTACAGTGCACAAGGAACAGCCAATGAACGTGCCTTGATGTATAATATTTTATGCGGACTGGATCAAGTCAAAGATTATAAGGAAGTTATCAGTGATTTTCTTAGCTGTAATGTTAAAAACTGGCAGGAGCTTACGAACATTTATAACGAAAAAATCAATGGATGCGGAGATGATTATCTTTGTGAGATGCATAGTAAGTTACAGACGAGATTGTCGGATACTATTACAAATCAATTGATTGAGTACGCACAAAATGGTTGCGATAATCGTCAGAGGGCAGACATGATCAATAAGCTACGTCGTATTTTCGCAGAAATCAGTATTGACATGCTCGATCCTGACCTGGTTATCATGGATGAGTTTCAACGCTTCAATTCGTTGCTTGAACAAGGTGATGACGAGCAATCCATGCTGGCCAACAAATTCTTTGACAACGAGCGTTCCAATACGAAGATTCTGTTACTTTCTGCTACGCCCTATAAACCTTATTCCACCCTTGAAGAGTTAAATACAAATGGGAATGACGAGCACTATCAGGACTTTATGAAAGTAATGGATTTTCTATATGCCACAAAAGATAAAATGGACCGGTTCAAGTTGATATGGCACACATATTCTGCTGCACTCAAACGTACAAATGTGGTTGATTTAACACCGCTTGTGGTAACCAAGAATGAAGCAGAAGAAGCACTGTATGGAGTGATGTGCCGCACGGAACGGTTTAATAGTGGCATTATAGACGATTCCCGTGTATGTGACGTACAGGTCGTGCCGGAAGATATCCTTTCGTTTGCAGAGGGGCAGTATCTGATGGATTGTCTAAATCAAGAAAATACGAAAGTGCGCTTGGGTAATCTCCCCATGGAATACGTCAAATCTTCACCTTATTTGTTGTCCTTTATGGATAAATACGAACTGAAGAAACGAATTGCTTCGGCATTACAACACTTAGACGTAAAAAGATATGGAAAAAAGGACGCATTGCTTCTATCGAAGTATGCCATCAATAATTATCGTCCCATTCCTGCTGCTAATGGAAAATTAAAGTATCTTCACGACCTAGTATTTGGTACACATCACGAGAAGAAAACACAGTTGTTGCTTTGGGTTCCTGCCTCTAATCCATACTATAAAGCCGGAGGTGTATTTGAGAGTAACGAAGCCCGCAGTTTCTCCAAGATTATCCTATTCTCTTCATGGGAAATGGTACCGAGAATGATTTCCATCATGATGTCATATTATTCGGAGTTATATACTTTGGGAGAGTTAAAGAAGGTAGAAGCAGAGATACGCTATACTTCTCAAAAGAAGAACCGTTATGGCGAGAATCGTTTAAGAGCCGACGGATTATTAGAGTATCCTTGCCAAACCCTATCCGGTCTTTTCTCTCCTACCACATTTTATGGAGAGAAACTTTCCTCAATCCGGAAAATCATAAAACAGAGAATTCAAGAAGAATTTGCACAGAATACTATCATAAGTAGTATTCCACAACAAGGGCGAAACAACGCCAAACTTATTCTTACTCTCATGAAAATACTGGATGGAAAGCCAGTAGAAGATTTGAACGACTTGTATGTGCCTTCAAATGCATTGGATGTGATGACAGATATTGCCATCGCTTCACCGGCTGTATGTGCTTATCGGCAATCCAGCAATGAAGAAGATGCACAAATGGTGGCTAAAGCAATCGTCTCAGTATTCAACAAACCTGAAAGTGCAGCTGTGATAGACCTGATGTATAACAAAAAGAACGATGATGATTATTACGAATCTGTTCTTGATTACTGTGTGGTAGGTAACCTGCAGGCTGTACTTGATGAATATGCCCACATGACACAAACAAAGATGTTGGGACATACTGTTACGGAGGCTATTATTGGCACAAGCAATCTTAGCATAGATACAACCGATTCATTGGGAATGGAAGAAAAGAAACAACTTATGCGTTGTCATTTTGCTATTCCATTCATTGATAAAACGGTCACTGACAAATCTGTAGCTCGTACCACTAATATTCGTAAGGCTTTCAATTCTCCTTTCCGTCCGTTCCTGCTTTCAACAACATCAATAGGTCAGGAAGGCCTTGATTTTCATTGGTATGCCAGAAAGATTGTTCACTGGAATCTACCCTCAAATCCTGTAGATCTAGAGCAACGGGAAGGTCGTATCAACCGATTTAAGTGTCTGGCTATTCGCAGAAATGTGGTAAAATTGTATGGCAGTGAAACTTATCATACTTGGGATGAACTGTTTTCTCTAGCTTATTCGAATTTGAAAGGCACACATTCGGATATTGTTCCTTATTGGTGCCTTCCTGTCGCAGATCTGACGGAAGAACAACGGGCAAAATTGGAATACATTGAGCGTATTATTCCGCTTTACCCGCTTAGCCGCGATCGATATAAGTACGAACGTCTTATCAAGGTGCTTGCCTTGTATCGCATGACACTGGGGCAACCACGTCAGGAAGAGCTGTTAAACCTTTTGAGAAATATGCATCTTTCGGATGAACAGCTCAAAGAACTGACAATTGATCTGTGTCCATATAATAAAAGGAAATGATTATAAAAACAGTTTCTCTCGAAAGACTCTATATTTAATCAGATAAAGTAGATAAAAGAACAGAAATCACCTTACTTCTCATCTATAAATTACAGTCTAAAAATCTCCAGCTTTTAGTCCTATAATTGAAGTAAACAAAGGCTAAAGTTGGAGATTTTAATCATTACAACATTCACAATTGAGGGGAATTATAAATACCTTTACCAACATAAAGTATCCATCAATAGTCAATTATAATTCTAATAGATTTATTGCTTAATAACTTAAAATATAACCAACAAATTAATAAATAAAATGCTCAACAAATTGTTATTCATTCATTGTATAGAAACACATAACAAAAAGTTTTTTATATCATTGACATCAATATGCTCGGATATACAACAAAAACATCCAACAATAAACATCTGTTCAAAAGGATAGATAAAGAACCATTTGTAATATTGCAGAAAAAATGAGCAAAACATGTTCCGTTTGCTTAAGATTATAAGAAACTATAGGGAAGAGATTAGTTATATAGAAATCAAACAATTAATCACAGATAAAATGCCAATTAATGTAGCTCTTTTACTAGATATTTTGATATACACTTTTTCCCTAAACTATCATAGAAAAACGCTTTTATAAAAGGGCTTGCCCTATTCACTTTTTTAAAAGAGGGAAGCCTAATTCCCCCTTCTTAAAAAGGGCATTAGAAAAAGACAGTTTAAAAAGGCAGCAAGCTGGATAATTTTGTTATGCAGTTTACAGAACAGAGAATCGAATTTTTGCCATAATTTGGATCAAAACATTATCAGCTGCACAAATACTAGCAATACACAAAAACAATCGTAAGAAGGGCCTAAAACTAGCTAAATTCCAAAGTTATTCTCCAGTAGCGACAGCCGTTTTATCATATCAAGAGCAATAGAAAACCAATACAGACTTGGATCTTTTTTAATTAAGAGTCCCCAATACATCATATACGACTGAAACAATTTATATTGGAATGTCCAACATAATTATACAACAGGATAACCTTAAGAAATAGAATTTTTGTTATACACTATACCTAGCAAAAATATGATTAGAGCAAAATAACAATGTACAAGAAAATAGGGCTTAAAGTAGCAAACAAATAAACTTGATCGCTCCAAATGTAAGTATAGTATGGAAAGAATAATAGTATCTAACAAAAAACTTTTTAAGATGCATTAAAAACCATAC
>OBKR01001241.1_pt1 | contig 22944 bp, 23 predicted proteins | sample 1518991 | NCBI WGS metagenome assembly OBKR01 (sample SAMEA2452117, study PRJEB22498) | human gut metagenome | biome: human feces; feature: human gut; material: feces | place: Australia | collected 2012
TGTAGCCATGAGCGCTATGAGCGGCGGTACTTCCCAGCCGAGCGGCGCAAGCCTGTACTACGCACTTTCCGGGCATCCGCGCCAGCCGCACCTTGACATTAACGCTCTTAACGAAATGTCCCGTTACTGGGAAAGCGTGCGTCCGTATTATAAAGCAATCGACAACACCGTTTCTTACCCCAACCCGGAAGTTTACATTCACGAAATGCCGGGCGGCCAGTACAGCAACCTGCAGCAGCAGGCCAAAGCAGTAGGCCTCGGCGAACGCTGGGAAGACATTAAAGATATGTACCACCGCGTTTCCATGATGTTCGGCGATATTATTAAAGTAACCCCGTCCTCCAAAATGGTTGGCGATATGGCACTGTTTATGGTACAGAACGACCTTACCGAAGAAGACATTTACGCCAAAGGCGATTCGCTCAGCTTCCCGGCATCCGTTGTAGAATTCTTTGAAGGCCGCCTGGGCGTACCGTATCAGGGCTTCCCGCAGAAATTGCAGCAAATTATTCTTAAAGGGCGCAAACCTATCGAAGGCCGCCCCGGTGCTGCACTGCCCCCGGCAGATTTTGAAAAAGTACGCGCCAGCCTTGCGGAAATGGGCGCTCCAACCAGCGACGAAGCTGTAAGCAGCTACTGCCTGTACCCGAAAGTATTCAGCGACTGGGCAGTACGCCATGCCGAATTCGGCGATGTTTCCGTACTTGATACGCCTACCTTTTTCTTTGGCATGAAAACCGGCGAAGAAATTAAAGTTGAAATCGAACAGGGCAAAATGCTCGTTATCAAGCTTTTGCAGATAGGCGAAGCAAACGAAGACGGCATCCGTACCATCTTCTTCGAATTCAACGGCCTGCCGCGTGAAATTGATATTAAAGACAGAAATGTTAAATCTACCAACGTAACGCGCAAAAAAGCCGATAAAACCAACCCCGGTGAAATCGGCGCAACCCTTTCCGGTTCCGTTGTTAAACTGCTGGTTGAAAAAGGCCAGGCTGTCGAAAAAGGCACCCCGCTTATCGTAACCGAAGCAATGAAGATGGAAACCACCATCGCCGCACCTATCAGCGGCATTGTATCGCAAATCCATGTAGCGGCCGGCAGCCGTATCGAAAGCGGCGACTGCCTGATGGAAATTGAAATCAAGGCATAAAAATAAACAGTAAAGTAGTATAAAATACCCTGCCTTTACAGGCGGGGTATTTTTGCGTAAAAAAGAGGCATACCAAAATGGTATGCCTCTTTTGCCCTTTCGGGCTATATGTTTTTAATTATTCATCAACCTTGTACCAGAACGGACGCAGGAAATGCAGATAACATACTTCGCCGGTTTCCGGTCCCGGGTCGCGGCGTCCAATCTGCACGCGCACTTCCTGGTCGCCTATTTTTACAAGGTAGTCAACAATTTCGCCAAGGAAGGCTTTGCGCATTACAACACCGCGTACTGCGTTGATATCGTTTTCATTTGTGAACCTTATTTCCGTCGGGCGGCTGGCAAGGTTAAATACGGCTTCACCCTGCATGCGTGCCGGAACAACAAGCCCCTGCGGCAGCGGGCGGTTATCGCCCTTAATGCAGGCTGCGCCGCTTTGCCATACCACATCGGTAAAGCTCGATACGCCTATGAAGCTGAATACAAATTTATTTGCCGGATTGTTATATACATCAAGCGGCGAATCAATCTGCTGCATTACGCCCAGCTTCATAACAAGAATGCGGTCAGAAAGCGCCATGGCTTCCGACTGGTCATGCGTAACGTAAATAATGGAAAAGCCGTATTTACGCTGCAAGTCTTTAATTTCAAAACGCATTTCCTCGCGCAGATGCGGGTCAAGGCTCGAAAGCGGTTCGTCAAGCAGCATAACGTCAGGGTTAATGGCAAGCGCACGCGCCAGCGCAACACGCTGTTTGCCGCCGCCGGAAAGGCTTGCAGGGCTTTCGTTGGCTGATTTTAAAAGGTTTGTTGCTGTAAGCGCGTCTTTGGTGCGCTGCTCAATTTCTGCCGCAGGCAGTTTGCGCAGCCTCAGCGGAAAAGCAACATTTTCATAAACGCTCATGTGCGGCCATACGGCAAAAGCCTGAAACACCATGCCGAAATTGCGGTTTTCGGGCGGTGTGTAATGATGCTTTTTAGGAGATGACAACAGACGGTCGCCAACCCATACTTCGCCGTCACTTAAATCCTCAAAGCCTGCCACCATACGCAGGGTAGTTGTTTTTCCGCAGCCGGAAGGACCAAGCATAGAGAAGCACTCGCCTTTGCCGATTTCAAGGTTCAGGTTATCTACGGCAGTAACATTGCCAAAGCGTTTTGTAACGTTAACTAAGCGTATATAAGACATGACGGTTACTCACTCACTTTCTTGGTAAAATGGTTAATCAGCATCTGCCCGCAGACGATGATGATAAGGGCGATACCAGCCAGCGCGGTACTCATAACGGTTTCGCCATCCTCGTTAAGAGTATAAATGGCAACGCCGATAGTTCTTGTGGTAGGCGCATACAGCATAATGGATACGGTAAGTTCACGCAGTGCCGGCAGGAAGATTAAGAAGAACGCGCTAATCATACCCGGGCGAACCAGCGGAATAACAATATCTTTTAAGGACTGCCACATGGTAGCGCCGCAGGAACGCGATGCTTCCATCAAAGAATCGTGTACCTGTTCCAGTGCGGCACTGTTAGCCTTTAAGCTGAATGCCATGTAGCGGGCAATATAGGCAACAAGGATAATCCAAACCGTGTTATACAGGTTGATGCCGAATTTACCGCTCCACGCCAGAATAACGCCCAGCGCGATAACGGAGCCCGGTACGGAGAACGGCAGCATGCCGAGGAATTCCAGAATGCCTTTGCCGCGTACTTTCATCTTAACAATAACGTAAGAAATCATTACACCTGCAAACATGGTGATAACTGCTGCTGCAAGGCCTAAAGTTACGCTGTTGAAGATAGCGTCTTTGGTTACTTCGTATTCAAACAGAATGTATTTGTAGTTATCAAGCGACAGGTTTTCCCAGGTAAGCGGCAAACCGTAAGTGCTTACGCCGCCAACGAGGAAGATAACCACGGTAGGCAGAAGAATGGTAAAGCCAATATAAGCCAGGCAGAAGAACAGCAGCGGATAACGCAGCCCGCGCAGTTTCAGTTCCATCGGGTGGAAGCTCTTGCCGCCGATAATCTGATAATGGCCGCGGCTCAAAACCTTCTGCTGTGCCCAGATGATAAGCGCAGCCGTTACAACAAGCACCGTTGCAAGTACCGTACCGGTACGGATAGAATCGAAGCTGCCGCCGCTCTGGTGAATCTTTTCGTAAATAAGCGTCGGGATGTTGTAAATGCCCTGCTCAATGCCAAGTACCGCAACCGTGCCGAAATGTGCCATGGAGTACAGCATAATCAGCAGCGCGCCCGACATAATTGAAGGCAGCACCAGCGGAATGGTAATTTTGCGGGTAATGGTAAACAGGCCTGCACCGGAAATACGCGCCGATTCTTCCAAAGTCGGGTCCATGCGTTCCAACGCACCGCAAACCTGTATAAATACAAACGGGAATAAGTACATAACTTCTACCAGGCTGATGCCGAAGTAGCTGTAAATATTAAATACAGGTTCCGTAAGGCCAAAGGTTTCCATAAAGAACGTATTAATATAGCCGGAGTTCGGAGAAAGCAGCATCTTCCACGCCAAAGCGCCGATAAAGCTCGGCAGCATAAACGGCACAAGGAACAGGCTCTTCATAAAAGTTTTGTACGGCAGGTCGGTACGGGTAACCAGCCACGCAAAAAACGTGCCTACAATCGTACTGCCAATCGTCGTCATGCTGGCAATAATCAGCGAGTTTTTCAGTGCCTGGAAAGTTTCAGGCTCTGTCAGTACAGCGTAAAAGTCGCTGCTGTTAAACGTACCGTCAACAAAAAAGGCGTTAAACAGAATTAAAAGTACAGGCCACGCAACAAAAATAACCAGTACGGCAATAGAAATTAAAAGAATTATCTGGGCTACGCCAAAACCGGAATCTTTTTTAATTGTACTCATAATTCTTCCACCTCCTTCAGCTGAGCCGCATCAAACCAGTACAGGGCACGGAAATTAACCACGCATTCCTCGCCCTCGTTAAACATCAGCCCTTCGGAAATCGCTTCATGCGTTACAATTTCCGTACGCAGATGTTCACCGTCAATTTCAATCATATAGTCCATGGTTGCGCCAAGGAAGTTGGCACGTTTAATAATGCCCTTCAGCCCTGTGCCACCGCGGCTAATAATAACATCCGACGGGTGGAAAGCCGCAACCCAGTTTTTAATGCCGCTGCCCTGCGGTTTTTCCCACGGCACCTGCTGCATGCCGCTGCCGACAAGGTAAGCGCCGTTTTCTTCACGCACGCCAAGGAAATTGGCAATGCCCATAAATTTAAAAATGAACAAATCGGCAGGTTTTTCAAAAATTTCGTACGGCGTGCCAATCTGGCGGATATTGCCGTTGTTGTCCATAATGGCAATGCGGTCACTGATGGCAAGAGCAACTTCCTGGTCATGCGTTACATACATAACCGTTATGCCGAACTGGCGCTGCAAAGCCTTAATCTCAAAGCGCATTTCCTCACGCAGGTTAGCGTCAAGGTTGGAAAGCGGCTCATCCAGAAGCATAACCGAAGGGTCTGCAACCAGTGCGCGCGCCAGTGCAACACGCTGCTGCTGGCCGCCGGAAAGTTCGGAAGGCAGGCGCTTGTCGAGCCCTTTCATGCCGACAATATCAATCATTTTCATTACTAATTTATCAATTTCTTCTTTCGGGCGTTTTTCCATTTTCAGCGGATACGCAATGTTATCGTAAACCGTCATGTGCGGCCAAACCGCATAATCCTGGAACACAATGCCCAACCCGCGCCTTTCGGGCGGAATATACTCACCGCTGGCGCTGTCGGCAACAACGGTATTATCAATAATAATACGGCCTTCGTCCGGAACTTCATGCCCGGCAATAAGGCGTATCAAAACCGTTTTGCCGCAGCCGGAAGGGCCAAGCAGAGTAAAGCACTCGCCTTTTTTTATGCCAAGGTCAAGGCCTTTATGTACCTGATGCTTACCGTAGGCTTTGGCAACGCCTTCAACCTTAATGATATCTTCCATAAGGCAACCTCCTGTAAATGTATTAACTGCAAAAACGGCGAAACGGGCAACCCCGCTCCGCCGCCTTTCTTAGACCATTATTTAATTAGCCTTCTTATGCCGGAACTACTGTTTCATCTGCATAATGTCAGAGAATTTCTTAATGGTGTCTTCTTTGGTTTTTATTGCTTCAATGTAGTCAATCTTAATGGATTTTTCCAAAGCTTCTTTCGGAGCAGGCAGATTGAATTTAGCCGGAATTTCTACATCTTCACGAACAGGAATGGTGCCCTGCTGAGCAACCATGGTCTGTGCTTCTTTGCTGAGCAGGTAATCTACAAACTTTTTAGCTGCTTCAGCTTTGGCGCTGTCTTTAAAAATAGCAACCGGGCTCGGAACTACCAACATTTCGGGCGGATAGCAAAGCTGCAGGTGCGCGCCTTTTTCGATTTTAGCATTGGTAATATAGTCTACTGCCAAAGCTGCGGAAAGTTCGCCGGAAGCAGTATCGTCGATAACCTGGCCGGAGCCTTTACCGATACGGCCGCCGTTGGCTTTAATGTCTTCAAAGAATTTCCAGCCGAACTGTTTTTCCAGAAGCGCAACGCTCATGTAAGAGGTACCGGAAAGAGCCGGGTTGGCAATGCCGAAACGGTCTTTAAAATCGGGTTTCATCAAATCAGACCACTGGGTAGGAGCGGTTTTAATTTTATCGGTATTAATAACAATGCCAAGAGTACCAAGGCGTGCTGCATGGAAAGAGCCGTCATAATCGCTGAACGGATTTACGGTTTCGGGTTCAACAGGGCTCTTGTAATTTAAAAGAATGCCTTCGTTTTTCATGTTATAGAAGTCAGGAACTTCACTTGTCCAGATAACGTCGGCCAAAATTTTGCCGCTCTGGCGTTCTGCGGCAATTTTAGCCATCAGCTTGCCTGCACCGGCAGACTGGTAGTCAACATCAATGCCGGGGTTGGCTTTTTTAAAGCCGTCTACAATGCCTTTAATAAGCGATTCTTTCATGGATGTGTAAACGATGAGCTTCTGGCTGTCATTGGCAGCTTTCTTTTCTTCTCCGCCGCCGCAGCCTGCAACCAGCATCGTTAACAGCATCATCACAGAAAGCAGCCACAACGTTGTTTTCTTTAACATCATAAAACCTCCTTAATTTTCCTGCCCTGCGCAACGCCAAGGCAGATTAAAATATTGTGCGTCAAAATAAAAGTTAAAAATTTAACTGTATTTTTACTTTTATTTAACTAATATTTAACATTAATTTAACACATTATTCAGAAAAATGCAAACACATCTGTCTTTTATTTTGTATACAAAAATTTTCCGTATCAAATGATACATTTGCCCAAAAACGGGCAGCGCATAATAAAAAAGCTGCCGCTAATAACGGCAGCCCTGCATAAGCCTTCCTTATTTAATTCATTGACCGGATGTCAGTTTTAAGCCGATAATGCCTGTTAAAAGCATTGCCACAAAAAATAAGCGCACCAGCGTAACCGGTTCCTTAAACAAAACAACGCCCACTATAACGGCGCCCAGCGCGCCAATCCCTGTCCAGATAGCATAAGCCGTGCCCATTGGCAGCGATTTAACCGCATGTGCCAGAAACCAGAAACTGAACCCCATGCCGATAAATGTTAAAACCGTAAACATTACATTGGTAAATCCGTGCGAATATTTTAAGCAGGTAGACCACACAACTTCAAAAATACCTGCAATAAATAAATCGAACCATGCCATAAATTAAAAACCTCCTTAAAAATGCGGTTAAAACAAAAAATGCCCTTATTTATGTATCTTCTAAGGCCTGCGATACATAAATAAAGGCACCTGCTTAACCGGCGTTAAACAGATTGATGTAAGTATAGCACATTAAAAATTTTTTGGCAACATCAGTTTAAAAGGCGCAAACCATACGGTCTGCGCCCTTTTTCTTTCCCTTATTTATAACTGTTTATAATATCTCTAATCTGTCTGTGTTTCCCTTATTTTACGGCTGCTTTATTTTACTGCTTCTGCTACAAGCTTGCCCATTTCAGCAGTGCTTACTTTCTTCAGGCCTTCCGCCCACAGGTCAGACGTGCGGTAACCTGCTTCCAGCACTTCGTCAACGGCGCGTTCCACTGCGTCTGCCGCTGCGTCCTGGTTCAGCGAATAGCGCAGCATCATGGCAACGCTTAAAATGGTAGCCAGCGGGTTGGCAATGCCCTGCCCCGCAATATCCGGCGCACTGCCGTGGATAGGCTCGTACATACCTGCGCCGTCACCAAGGCTTGCACTCGGCAGCAAGCCGATGCTGCCGGCAATAGTGCTGGCTTCGTCGCTTAAAATATCGCCGAAAATATTATTGGTTAAAACAACGTCAAACTGTTTCGGGTTCAGCACCAGCTGCATGGCGCAGTTATCTACATAAAAATGGTTCAGTTCAACGTCGGGGTATTCCTTGTCGCGCATTTCGGTAACAATTTTGCGCCACATACGGCTGCTGCCCAGCACGTTGGCTTTATCAACACTGGTTACCTTGCCGCTGCGTTTGCGCGCCGCTTCAAAGGCAAAACGGGCAATACGCTCTACTTCCGGTCGGGTGTACATTTCAATATCGCTTGCTTCTTCCACACCGTCGGCGTTAAGATGTGCTTCGTTATGCGTGCCAAAGTAAATGCCGCCGGTCAGTTCACGTACAATTAAAAGGTCAGCACCTTCAGCACGTTCCGTTTTCAGCGGGCTGAGATGCGCCGTATATTTGGAAACCTTCATCGGGCGCAGGTTGCAGTACAGCCCCAGCCCTTTGCGGATGTTTAAAAGTCCTTTTTCCGGGCGGATTGAAGGGTCAACATTATCCCATTTCGGGCCGCCTACAGCACCCAGAAGCACTGCGTCGCTCGCTTTGGCGCTTGCAAGTGTTTCTTCCGGCAGCGGCGTGCCGAAAGCGTCAATAGCCGCGCCGCCAATCAGTTTTTTATCGTATTCAACGGTAAAGTTATATTTTTTAGCCGCTGCGTCCAGGACTTCAACGGCTGCGTCAACAATTTCCACGCCGATACCGTCGCCCGGCAGTAAAGTTATCTTCATATTATTGTTCTCCTTTAAGGTAGTTAATCAGCCCGCCGCAGTCGGCAATTTTCTGAATAAATTCCGGCAGCGGTTTTGTTTTAATGGTAATGTTTTTATTAACAATTTTAATTTCGCCCTTGGCCATATCCACGTCAAGCTCGTCACCGGCTTCAATTTTTTCCACTTCAGCGCCGATTTCCAGCACCGGCAGGCCGATGTTGATGGCGTTGCGGTAAAAAATACGCGCAAAACTGTCGGCAATAATGCACTTAACGCCTTTAACCTTCAGCACCACAGGCGCGTGCTCGCGGCTGGAGCCGCAGCCGAAGTTTTTGCCCGCCACAACAATGTCGCCCGGCTTTACGTTGGCGGCAAAATTAACGGTTAAATTTTCTTTGGAATCTTCCATAGCATGTTCTGCCAGTTCGTTAAAATCGCTGATGTTCAAATATCTTGCCGGAATGATAACATCCGTATCTACATGGTCGCCATAACGCCAAACTTTACTCATTTCATTACCTCCTCGGGGCTGGTAATATAACCGGTTACTGCGCTTGCAGCCGCCGTGTACGGGCTTGCCAGGTAAACTTCGCTGTCTACATGGCCCATACGCCCGCGGAAGTTGCGGTTGGTTGTGGAAACTGCCCTTTCGCCCGCAGCCAGAATGCCCATATACCCGCCAAGGCACGGACCGCAGGTCGGGGTGGAAACAGCTGCACCGGCATCAATAAAGGTATCAATATAGCCAAGTTTCATGGCTTCTTTATAAATTTCCTGCGTTGCAGGGATGATAATGCAGCGTACGGAAGGATGAACCTTGCGCCCCTTCAGCACTTCCGCAGCCTGCGCCAAATCTTCAAGGCGTCCGTTGGTGCAGCTGCCAACAACAACCTGGTCGATTTTAATATCGCGCCCTTCTGCTGCCGGGTGCGTATTTTCCGGCAGGTGCGGGTAAGCAACAACAGGCACAAGTTTATCAAGTTCAATTTTAATTTCGCGCACATAGCTTGCGTCGGCGTCAGCCTCAACGCCCTGCCAATCGCGGTCTACGCGTCCTTTAAGGTAGGCTTTTGTTTTTTCGTCCACCGGGAAAATGCCGTTTTTGGCGCCTGCTTCAATAGCCATATTGCAAATGGTAAAGCGGTCTGCCATCTCAAGTTCTGCCACACCGTCGCCGCAGAACTCCAGCGACTGGTAACGCGCGCCGTCAACGCCAATCATGCCGATTAAAGTTAAAATAACGTCCTTGCCTTTTACAAAGCGCGGCAGCTTGCCGGTAAGTTCAACCTTAATGGCAGCCGGTACTTTAAACCAGCTGGTGCCGCTCGCCATAGCGCAGCCTATATCGGTGGAACCCATGCCGGTAGAAAGCGCGTTTACAGCACCGTAAGTGCAGGTGTGCGAATCCGCGCCGATAACAATTTCGCCCGGCGCAACAAGCCCGTTGTCCGGCAGCAGGGTATGTTCAATGCCCATACGGCCAACTTCAAAATAGTTTTTAATTTCGTTTTCGCGTGCAAAATCACGCATGGTTTTGCACATGGTTGCCGCTTTAATATCCTTGCAGGGAGAAAAATGATCCGGCACAAGCGCAATTTTATTTTTGTCAAAAACCGGTTTGCCTATTTTTTTGAACTCGTTAATAGCCGGCGGTCCGGTAATATCGTTAGCCAGCACCAAATCCACCTGCGATACCAAAAGGTCGCCTGCCGATACTTCGGGGCGCCCGGCATGCCTTGCCAGTATCTTTTCCGTCATTGTCATACCCATAATTAACTGCCTCCTGTATTTTTTACTCCATAAAGCTAAATAAAAAAAACCTGCCTGCACTAATGCAGACAGGGGCGATTATTAACCGCGGTACCACCCTGATTGGGGCTTCATTATGCTTAACGCTGCTCTGCGTCGCTTCCTACTCCGTTCAAAAGCGCGGCTCCCGGGCGAGCTTTTGCTGTTTTGCCGCTGCGGCTTGCACCATCCGCCGCTTCTCTTTGCCGGTTTTAACAGCCTGTTCCCGTTCTTCGCCTTTAATTATTACATAATTGCTGTTATGTTTTTGTTGCCTTTACATTATCTCAATATTTTTTTGTAATGTCAAGCCTTTTTGTATTACTTTTTAAGAAGATAATAAATTTTGTACTTTATTTAACAAAATACTGGACTAAATGCTAAAAATGGCATATTCTATTATTTAACAGATAAACGGAAAACAGGGGTGGCAGCATGAAATTACTGAAAGAGAAAATTATGAGCGAAGGCATTGTGCTTAATGATGCCATACTGAAAGTAGATTCCTTTTTAAACCATCAGATTGACCCGGAACTAATGATGGCTATCGGCAAAGAATTTGCTGCGCGTTTCGGCAGTGAAAAAATCGATAAAGTTTTTACCATTGAATCAAGCGGCATTGCCTGCGCATTAACAACCGCACTGTGCCTGCATGTACCGGTAGTTTTTGCCCGCAAGCAAAAATCGGAACTTATGAGCAGCCCGGCCTACACCACCAAAGTTTACAGCTTCACCAAAAAAGTTACCAGCGATGTAAGCGTCCTCAAAAAATTTCTGCACGAAGGCGAAACCGTACTTATTATCGACGATTTTCTTGCTAACGGCGAAGCGGCTCTCGGCCTTGCCGATATTGCCCACCAGGCAGGCTGCAAGGTTGCAGGTATCGGCATTGTAATTGAAAAATCCTTCCAGCCGGGCCATCAGCGCATTGTTGACGCCGGTTACCATCTGGAATCGCTGGCGCGAATAAAAGCCTTTAAAGACGGTAAGGTTGTATTTGAAGAAGACTGATTTATACGCCTGCTTAACGCACCGTGCTGTTTAACGCGGTGCGTTTTTTGTATGCGCTTTTTGCATAATTTTTTATAAAATAAATGGCAAAAACGTAACGTGGCTGGAAGAAGTTACCGACGAACAATATTATGCGGAATAACAAAAACAGGACAGTTTCAAGCTGTCCTGTTTTTTACTGTTTACTTTTAAGATACTCCTTAAAATACTCCAAAAACTTCGCCGCCGCTCCCGAAAGGGAATGAAAGCACTTCCACGCCAATACCGCCGTAAGCTCAAGGCGCGGGTTCAGCGGTTTAAAAACCATTTTGCTGTCTTCAAACAAATCAACGGCGCCTTCGATGGTCAGCCCGCAGGCTGCGCCGCTGTTGATAAACATTGCCGCATGCGTCATCATATTTACCGTTGCCAGTACGTTTAATTTATTAATATCGGCGCCCAGCCAGTTGGAAATTTCCTTTTGCACATAAAGACGCGCAGGCGTGATTAAAGGCACGCTCAACAAATCGGCGCAGGTAACTCTTTCCTGTTCCAGCTGCTGCAGCTGCCTGCTTAAAGTTGGCTGCGTTATATGCAGAATATCGGCTGCGCGCGTAATATTGCCTTCGCGGGCAACGGTTAAAAAATATTGCAGCACTCTAAGTTCCATCTTCATCACTCCTGCCGTGCAATTTATATTTTAATTTTAGTACAGCGCAGCTGCCGCGCGCCAGCATTAAGCAAGCTGCGCAGGCTGATGATTTATTAATTTTACTTGTATAATAAAAAACTTCCGCAGGCATTACCTGCGGAAGCCGTTATTTTTACAGTTTATTTAACAACCAGAACCGGAACTTCAGCGTTGCGCACAACATAGCCGTATACGCTTTCCCTGATTTTTGACATACCCTGCGTTTTTCAGCCTTAATCAAGCCCCAGCCAGTTTTTAATTTTGGCGTCTGTCAAATCTTTGGTGGCGTCAAAACATTCTTTAACATCTGCCCCGGGGCAGATGGAACGGATATCGCGCGTGCTGTTTTTAGGGCCGCTGCCGCCGTGCGTACAGAATGGATAAACCGTTTTTCCTGTAAAATCATAGCTTTCCATAAAGGTTTTAATAAGCTGCGGGCAGGTAAACCACCAGATTGGAAAACCTACAAGCACAACATTATAATCTTTAAAGCCCTGCACCTTATCATTAAGCGCCGGTTTTTCGTTTTTAAGCTGTTCCCATTTGGCAACGGCAACCGTGGCAACATAACTTGCCGGATACTCTTTAGTGGGAACTATTTCGTGCAGCGCGCCGCCTGCTGCTTTGGCAATTTTCTGCGCTGCGGCTTTGGTATGCCCTGTTTTGGAATAATATGCCACTAAAATTTTATCTGCCATTTTTCTCTCCTCCGTCCGTAAAAACATCTGCCCTCAGGCAGTTTATGCTTCATAATAATAGCTGCGCTTTGCGGTAAGCAGCACCAAAATAAACATTACGCCGGTAAAAACAGCGTAGCCTGCGGTAAGCTCCAGCAGCGAAAAATACTGCGCTATGCGGCTTACCAGAAGGTTAGGCAGTGCCGCGCCGCCGTAAGCAACAACGTAAATTAAAGATAATACGCCTGCCCTTTCCTGCAAGCTTGTTCCTTCAACAATACCGGCCATGCTGGTGGTAAAGGCGGCACCGTCTGCAACGCCTGCCATCGCATTAAACGCCAAAAACAATGTCAGCGAATGACTGTAAATGGCATATACCACGCCCGCAACGGCTATAAAAAAGGCCAGCATGGAAAAACGCTGCAGCAAAAATTTATCGCGCCCGCGCGAAAGCGCCGCACCGAGCGCAACCGGCGCAATGAACGATACAAAGGTAAGCGAAGCGACAAAAGTGCTTTGTACCCCCAGCTCCTGTATGCCGATAGCAGCGCTGTACGACTGGTAAAAACCGCCTACCGCCCAGGTACCGGCAAAAGCGCACGCCGCAGCACAACAAAAGTGCCGCCACAATTACAAACACCATGCCAATCGCATCGCTGAACATATTAAACACGCCGCTGCCCATTGCGCCAAGCGGCAGGCCTATATTCGGCGCACTGCCGATAATAACCGCAGCCAGGCCTTTATAGCGCCGCGGTTCGTTATCAATAATAAACGCCGCCACCGTGCTGGAGGCCAGCCCGCAGCTTAGCCCCTGCATAAAGCGCGCCGCCAGCATGCGCCACTCGCCGGTTACGTTGCCGAACAAAAAGCAGCCTGCCATCCCAAACGCCAGCGTTAAATAAATTGCGCGCTTGCGCCCCCAGTAGTTGGTTAAACGCGGCAAAAACAAAAGCGCAATAACCGTACCGGCAAAATATGCCACCGTCGCCAGCGAAAGCACGCCTTTATCAAGCCCAAGCGTTTCGGCATAAGTATGGTAAAACGGTATCGGCGCGCCGCCCGCCATAAAAACCGCCCCCAAAGTAAGCGAGGCGGCAGTAAACCCTAATAATTGCTTTTTTGCTTTCAAACAACAATCATCCTTTTAAATTTTTTTATATTATAAACCTTTAAGCCTGCTATAAGTCAAGCCGTGCTTTGGCACGGACAGTTATTTATTGTAATAAATCAGCATATGCAGCTCAGCATCCGTGCTGCCGGTATTGGCATAGACATGCGGCACATTAGCCATGAAACGGATAGAATCGCCTGTGTTAAGGTTATAAGTTTTATCCCCCGCCGTAATGGCAAAGGAACCTTCAAAAACGGTTATAAATTCTTCCGCGCCCTGCAAATGGGGCTGCGCCTGCAAACTGCCCTGCGGCTTAATAACAATACGGTAAGTTTCAAAGCCCTTGTTTTCCTCAAAGGCAAAAGCCGGATAGTTTAAATAACGCCCGCCGTCCTCCAACAGCGGCTCAGCCGTGCGCAAAACAGAAACTGTTTCCTGCGGCGGCTCCTCTATTATGGAAGTAAACGAAACCTTATAGCCATTGGCAATCTTCCACAAAACAGAAATCGTTGGGTTTACATCTCCCTTTTCAATCTGCGCAAGCATACTGCGCGACACGCTGGTAATTTCTGATGCTGCATCAAGTGTCAGCTTTCTTTTTTCACGCAGTTTTTTTACATTCTGCGCAATAATCTTATTAACATCCATAACAAGGCTCCTCTTGACAATATAACAAACCAAAAATACAATATAAAAGAAATATATTATATTGTACTTTTTTCTTTTATATTATCATAAGCGCAAAGGAGCGTCAATTATGTTCAACTGGTTTGCATTTTTAACCTACGCTGTTATAACAGCCGCAACGCCGGGTCCCAATAATATTATGTCCATGAGCAACGGCGGCAGGCTGGGTTTTAAGGGAGCGCTGCCCTTTAACTTTGGCATACTGGCTGGCTTTGCTGCGGTAATGCTTATCTGCACCGCTTTTTGCAGCACCCTTACAGAACTTATACCTGCGGTTAAAACGCCGATGCTTATTGCAGGCGCTGCCTATATGCTTCATCTGGCATGGGCAACTTATAAAAGCGACGGCGTTATTACCGAAGACCACTCGCGCAGCGGCTTTTATTCCGGCCTTATTTTGCAGTTTATCAACCCTAAAATTTACATTTACTGCATTATGTCCATGCAGGCCTACATTCTGCCGTTTTACACGGGCGAGCCTTTTAAACTAACCTTGTTTGCGCTGCTGCTTGCCTTTATCGGTTTCATCTTTACGCTGTGCTGGTCGGCGTTTGGTTCTGCATTCCGCCTTTTGTTCAGCCGCCATACCAAAAGCGTCAACACCATAATGGCGCTGCTTTTGGTTTACTGCGCCGCATCTCTGTTCGGATATTAAAAAATCCCTCCGCCTTAGGGCAGAGGGATAATTTTTTATGCAGTTATTTCATGCATTCTTTAATGGCTTTGGCCATACGTTTAACGCCTTCAACAATTCTGTCTTCAGTCATGTTGGAATAGTTTACGCGCATGCTGCGGTCGGTTTTGTCATTCGGATAGAACGCATCGCCGATAACGGCAGCAACTTTCATTTCAATGCATTTATGGAATACTTCTTTAGCGCTTACGCCTTCCGGAACGGTTACCCACAGGAACAGGCCGCCTTCGGGATGAGTCCATTCAACGCCTTCGGGGAATTCTTCTTCCATGGTTTTCAGGATGAGGTCGCGGCGTTTTTTGTACAGCGCTTTAATTTCTTCAACGTGTTTGTCAAGGTCGTAGTTTTCAATGTAAGCGTCGGCAACGCCCTGGTCGAAGTTAGAGGTATGCAGGTCGGCGCTTTGTTTGATTTTAACAAATTCTTCCAGTACGGAATGTTCTGCTGCAACCCAGCCTAAGCGCAGGCCCGGGCAGAAGATTTTGGAGAAAGTTCCGAGGAACATAACAAGGCCTTTGGTATCCATGGATTTAAGGGAAGGAAGAATTTCGCCTTCGTAGCGGAGTTCGCCGTACGGATTGTCTTCCAGTACCGGCAGGTTATATTTGTTGACAACTTCCATAAATTTATGGCGGCGTTCAAGGCTCCAGGTGCGGCCGGTCGGGTTCTGGAAATCAGGAATTACATAAATGAATTTGCAGTTCGGGGTAGTGGCAAGAATTTTATCCAGTTCTTCCGGAATCAGGCCGCCGTCATCGGTCGGAACTTCTACAAATTTAGGTTCGTAAGCATTGAAAGCGTTCAGCGCGCCGAGGTAGGACGGGCTTTCGCACAGAACAACATCGCCGGGGTCAAGGAACAGCTTGCCTGCAAAATCAAGGCACTGCTGGCTGCCGGTGGTAATAAGAATATCGTCCGGGTCAACTTCGGTATGGTATTTATCTTTCATGCGTTTGGCAATTTTAGCGCGCAGGGTCGGGCGGCCTTCGGTAGTTGCGTATTGCAGCAGCTGACGGCCTTCTTTTTCTACCAGGTCATGGGAAACTTTGGCAATTTCTTCAACCGGGAACAGTTCCGGTGCGGGCAGACCGCCTGCAAAAGAGATAATATCCGGCTGTGCGGTAAGTTTTAAGAGTTCACGGATTTCGGATGCCTGCATCCTTTCCATACGTTTGGCAAATTTCATTTTTCTTTCCCTCCAAATATTTTTTAAAATCAGTACAATGCAATTTATGGTGTACTTTTATAATTATAAATTGTAGCACTTTAGCGTTTTACAGGCAAGTATTTTGTTATTTTTGTAAGGATTTTTGTGTACAAAACGCAATTTTAAATATACATTGTTAAAAAAATTACAGTTTAACGCTTTGCTTAACATGTTTCTTACAAAGAAAAACACCGCCCGTTTGAGCGGTGCTGAATTTTAGCCTGCTTTTTTAACATTAATAACAACAATTTCGGGGTACGGGCCCATGCGCACCGGCGGACCCCAGAAGCCGTTGCCGTTGCTTACGATTGCCGCCATGCCGTCAACATAGGTCATGCCGTAGTCAAGCAGATACATGCTTTGGGTAATATAGCGGAATGGCCATACCTGCCCGGCATGGGTATGCCCGGAAACGCTCAAGTCATAGCCTGCCTTGGCGGCTTCAAACAAACGCCGCGGCTGATGGTCAATTAAAACGCTGAAATAATCCGCATTGCCTTCTGCCAGGCGTTCCAGCGCTTCCGTACCGCGGTCGCGGCTGTAATCGCGCAGGCCGGTAAGTTTTATGCCCTGCGGCAGCACGGCGCTTTCATTTTCCAGCAGCGTAATGCCGTTTGCCCCTAAAATCCTGCGTATTTCCTTCATTTCGCCGTCAAGATAATCGTGGTTGCCGTAAACGGCATAGGTTCCCAGCGGAGCATCAAATTTCAGCGCTTCCAGCGAGCCGTTATCCAGCACATAGCTGAGCTTTTCGTCAACAATATCGCCGCCTATCAAAACCAGATCCGGCTTTTGGGCGTTTATGCGCTGCACAACGTCCTGCGCTGCGCCAAGAGCGTTAATATGCCCAAGGTGCAAATCCGTTACCAGTACTATTTTGGTATCGGCTTCAATATTTTTGGATGAAGCCACCGTTTCCGTACGCACTATGGGGTTCATGGCTTTATAAATGCCAAAAATAATGGAAGCACTTATAACAGCAAGCCCAATCACGGCCAGCGGTGTGCTGAAACGGTAATGCACGCCGAAAATTTTGGCCGGTATAATTAAAACGCCGTTTAAAAGCATCAGCAAAAGGCTGTAAAAACCGAATAGAATCCATACATTGCCAATCCACGCCAGTGCGCGTGCAAGAGGTTCCGGGTGAACGATATAGCCGCTGTGGCTTACAAGGTAGCTTGCAGTGCAGCCAACTACGGCAAGCGGCCACAGCCATGACGTAAGCCCCGGAATAAGAGTGCGGTAGTAAAACCATACGGCAATGCCCATGGCGGCCAGATACGAATACATAACAATCATAAAAAGGTTCATCGGCATTCTCCTTTATTGTCCGTTTTATATAATATATACTTTGGAGTGCACTTTAAGTCAAGTAAAAAATTTTTGAAAACCGCTTGACTTGAAGTTCACTATAACTGATATATTAATATTAACCACAAAATTACGCTGTTTTAAAAGGAGTAATGCCTATGAAAAAATATCTTAAATACATTATTGTACTGGCGGTATTTTTGGCAGCAGGCTGCGCCGTATACACCGCACCTGCAACCGGGCAGGCCGAAAATTACGCCAACGCGGATAAAATAAGCTTTCTGCGCCAGCTGATTACCGCCGACACTTCAACAAGCCGCACCATTATGTGGCAGGCAGATGAAAAACTTGAAAACCCGGCAGCCGAATATAAAAACGCCGCAGGGCAAATAACAGCCGTGCCTGCTTCCGTGCAGGAGCTTAACACCGGCAGCGGCACCCTTTACGTTTACACCGCCGCGCTGACAGGGCTTGAACCCGGAAGCACTTACGAATACCGCGCAGGCTACGAAGGCAGCCGCACCGGCTGGCACAAACTTCCGGCCACTCAGCCTGACAGCTTTAAAGCACTGATATTTCCCGATTCGCAGTCATCCGATTACAGCGGCTGGCGCAAGCTGGCACAAACTGCTTACAGCAAAAATGAAGACGCCGCCTTTTTTATCAACATGGGCGATCTGGTTGACAACGGCTACGATTTTTCGCAGTGGCGCGCCTGGTTTAATTCTGTTGCGCCAATGATTGAAAACATTCCGTTTGCGCCGGTAATGGGCAACCACGAAACTTACAATATGGACTGGCAGATTGCCCCGCCGACGCCGTACTTAACGCTGTTTAACCTGCCGGAAAACGGCACTGACGCCAATAAAAACCAGTATTACAGCTTCGACTACGGCGATGTGCATTTTGTTGTGCTGAACACGCAAACCGACGAAATGGCAGACTTTAACCCCGATTTAATGCAGCAGCAGTTAAACTGGCTGCGCAGCGACCTTGCCGGTACGCAGAGCAAATGGAAAATTGTGCTGATGCATAAAGACATTCTGCGTTATGCCTTTACCGACCGCCCAAACAACTTCGACCCGGCAAGCATTCAGTTTACGCCCTGGGCGCAGCAGCTGATGCCCGTTTTTGAAAAATATAATGTAGACGCCGTGCTTACGGCGCACCTGCATACCTACCGCCGTCGCGTACCTTTAAAAGACTTTAAGCCCGACAACACCGGCATAACCTATATTTTAACCGGCGTTGCCGGAAGCGTGCGCTATGCCAACCTGTGGCAGCGCAACACGGCGGATGCAGCCCTTGCGCCGCAGCCGGAGGACGCCAACTACATAACGCTCAGCAAAACTCCGCAAACATTAACTTTTAAGGCATTTTTGCCGGACGGCACCGAATTCGATACCGTAACCATCACCAAAGAGGGGGAATAATTTATGAAGGTTTTACTGCAAGGTGCAGCAATTCTTGCCGTTATTTACACCATTATCAACATCAGCGGGCGCGTAGCCGTATGCAGCGCCTATAAAATCCTGTCCGCTTGAAGCGCGGCTAATTTACACGAGGTGACCAGACATGAACATTGCAGAAGTAAGCAAAAAATTCGGCCTTACGGCCGACACGCTGCGCTATTACGAACGCATTGGCCTGCTGCCGGCCATAGCGCGCAACAAAAGCGGCAACCGCGATTACAGCAGCATTGACTGCGAGCGCATAGAATTTATTAAATGTATGCGCGAAGCAGGGCTTTCCATTGAAGTGCTGACCCGTTATATGCACCTGTTTTTGGAAGGCGACAGCACCTTAAAAGAACGCGAAGAACTTTTGATTGCAGAACGCGACAGGCTGGAAAACCGTTTGCAGCATATGCAGGAAACACTGAGCCGCCTGAACCATAAAATTGAACTTTACGAACAGGGAGCATTCCGCAGCAACAACATGGGCTGCGAGTGCATTTAAAAGAAGTGATTTATTTTGTACAACCCTCAGCTTGAAACATTTATTACCGTTGCCGAAAGCGGCAGCTTTGCCAAAGCCGCCGACAAGCTTTATATTTCGCCTACCGCGGTTATCAAGCAAATCAATATTCTTGAAAGCAACCTTGATATAAAGCTGTTTAACCGCACGCACCGCGGCCTTACCCTTACGGCAGCTGGTAAATCGCTTTACAGCGACGCCAGATACATTATCCGTTACTCGCACGAATCGCTGGAACGCGCCAAAAACGCCATGCAGAAAGAAAACGGCATTATCCGCATCGGCACATCACCCATGACGCCTGCGCAGATTCTGGTGCAGCTGTGGCCCAAAATCCACGCCATGTGCCCCGAAATACATTTTAAGCTGGTACCGTTTGACAACACGCCGCAAAACGCACGCGAAATACTGCTGAATCTTGAGCAGAACATTGACATGGTTGCCGGTATTTTCGACGCCACGCTGCTCAATTACCGCCAGTGCGCCGGGCTGGAGCTGTGCCGCGAACCGCTGTGCTGCGCCGCAGGCATTAACCATCCGCTGGCGCAGAAAGGCAAGCTCAGCGTAAGCGATTTGTACGGGCAAAATCTGATGCTTATTACACGCGGGCAGATGGGCGAAGCCGACGCGCTGCGCGACTGGCTGACGGTAAAACACCCGCAGGTAAATATTATTGATTTTGATTTTTACAACACCGAGGTTTTTAACAGCTGCGAAAACGGCAACAACCTTTTAATGGCCGTGCCAACCTGGCGCGACGTGCATCCGCTGCTGAAAATAATTCCGGTGGATTGGGATTTTACCATGCCCTTCGGTCTTCTGCATTCGCCGCAGCCTGCGCCGCACGTGCAGAAATGCATTAATGCCATAACTAAAATTTATAAAGAAAAACAGGCCTAACCCAAAGGTTTATACTGCCTGACAAACAGGGACTTCTTATGAAGCCCCTGTTTTTTTATAATATTGGTAAAGGAGGGCTGGCAATGCCGCAGCGTTCTGGCAGCGGCAGATAGATAAACAAAAAAGCAATTGATTATGGAGGTTTTATTATGGTTTTAAAAATGCAGCTTAAAACTTGCAGCAATATAGCACAAAGCCCTGATGGGTTATGATGACAAAACTGATTGCCTTTGCCAAAAAATGGACGCTGCCGCTTGGCATGCTGGCAGCTGTGGCAAAGAGAAACCGGACGCCTGTAATAAATAAGGAGAACAGACTATGCAATACAGAACTTTAGGAAAAGACTTAACCGTCAGTGCCGTCGGCCTTGGCTGCATGGGCATGAGCCATGCTTACGGCGCTCCCGCGGATAAAAAAGAAATGACCGAGCTTTTGGCACGCGCCGTTGATATGGGCTGCACCTTTTTTGACACCGCAGAACTGTACGGCACACCGGAAAACCCGCACGACAACGAAGAACTGCTGGGGCCTGCCTTAAAGCCCTACCGCGATAAAATTGTACTTGCCACCAAGTTTGGCATTACCTTCGACTGGAATGACCCCAACGTAAACAAACCGGTTATTCCCGATTCGCGCCCCGAAAGCATCCGCAAAGCCGTTGAAGGTTCGCTGAAACGCCTGCAGACCGACCATATCGACCTTTACTACCAGCACCGTCAGGACCCTTCCGTTCCTGTGGAGGAAGTGGCAGGCGTAATGAGCAGGCTTATCGAAGAAGGCAAAATCACCCACTGGGGCCTTTCCGAAGTAACGGAAGACACAATCCGCCGCGCGCATAAAATCTGCCCGGTAACGGCCATTCAAAACCGTTACTCCATGATGTTCCGCAATTACGAAGCTCTTTTTGGCGTGCTGGAAGAATTAAACATCGGCCTTGTGGCTTTCAGCCCGCTGGCTAACGGCTTTTTAACCGCCAGATACACGGCCGAAAGCAAATTTGACCCCAAAGAAGATTACCGCAGCGCCATGCCGCAGTTTAAAAAAGAAGCCTTTGCGCAGAACGGAAACCTGCTGGCACTGCTTGAAGAAACCGCCAAAGCAAAAAATGCCGCGCCGGGGCAAATTTCACTGCGTGGATGCTTAATAAAAAGCCTTACATTGTACCAATTCCCGGCACACGCAAATTAAACCGCCTTGCCGAAAACCTCGGCGCCGCAGATATTGTGCTGACCGCCGGAGAAGTTGCCGCCATTGACGAAGCACTGGACAATATGACAATGAGCAATGTGTTTGGCGGCACCCGCGTTATAAAACGTTAAAACAGGAGGAAGAACCATGGAATATGCAACTTTAAGCAACGGAATTAAAATGCCCATGCTGGGCTACGGCGTTTACCAGATACCGGAAGCGGATACCGAACGCTGCGTGCTGGATGCCATCAGCTGCGGCTACCGCTCCATTGATACCGCGCAGGCCTACCACAACGAAGAAGGCGTCGGCAATGCGATTGAAAAATCCGGCGTGCCGCGCGAAGAACTTTTTATTACCACCAAAATCTGGATTGCCAATGCCGGTTATGAAAAAGCAAAGGCCTCCATTGCCGAATCGCTGCGCAAACTTAAAACAGGCTACATTGACCTGCTCTTAATTCACCAGCCGTTCAGCGATTATTACGGCACCTGGCGCGCCATGGAAGAAGCCTACAAAAACGGGCAGCTGCGCGCTATCGGCGTTGCCAATTTTTACCCCGACAGGCTGATTGACCTGTGCCAGTTTGGCGAAATTGCGCCGATGGTAAACCAGGTTGAAACCCATGTGTTCCAGCAGCAGCAAACCGCCCACGCTATTATGCAGAAATACGGCGTAACGCACCAGTCGTGGGGCCCGTTTGCCGAAGGGCGCAACGGCTTTTTTACCAACGGCGTTTTAAACGAAGTTGCCGCAAAGTACAATAAATCGGCAGCACAGGTTGCCCTGCGCTTTTTAATTCAGTGCGGCGTGGTTGTTATACCCAAATCCGTACACAAAGACCGCATGGTGCAGAACTTTGATATTTTCGATTTTAAACTTTCCGATGACGATATGGCAAAAATCCGTGCGCTCGATACCGGCAGGAGCCTGTTCTTCTCCCATTACGACCCTGCCACGGTTGAATTTTTAACAAACATGGGCAAGCATGCTTAAACAGTAAAGTTTAATCTGCCATAACTTAACCCGCTATAAAACAGCATAAAAAAACAGCGCCGGAACACACCGCCCGGCACTGCTTCTTTGCAGCCCTTCCGCACCGAAGGGCTGTTTTTTTATAAGGTTTTAACGCCTTTTACTTCGTAGCCTGCGTCAACAACGGCTTTAACAAGCGCATCGTCGCTAACATCAGCGGCAAGCGTAACGGCTGCGTTTTTATTCTCCAGCGAAACTTCCACGGCTTCCACGCCTTCAATGCCGCTTAATGTTTTGTTTACATGTGCTACGCAGTGCTGGCACATCATGCCTTCAATATCAAGTACTTTTTTCATGGTATCAACCCTTTCTTTTTTGTTGGTGTTTAATATATCTACTGCCTCAACCCTGCATTCGTGCGCAGCAGCGCCGGGCATATCCACGCCGGTATCTGCCGCATACACCGGGTTAAAGAACCTTAACCGCAGGGCATTGGTTACAACAAAAACGGAACTGAAGCTCATGGCCAGCGCGCCCAGCATGGGGCTGAGCTTAATGCCGAGG
>OBKR01001268.1_pt1 | contig 22610 bp, 22 predicted proteins | sample 1518991 | NCBI WGS metagenome assembly OBKR01 (sample SAMEA2452117, study PRJEB22498) | human gut metagenome | biome: human feces; feature: human gut; material: feces | place: Australia | collected 2012
GTGTCAATGATGTGAAACAAATTAATATATTTTTTCTGTAATATAATGTATATATATTGATTATATTATTGATTGGTGCTATAATAATCGCGTTCGAATACACTTACTGAATATAGAAAGGAAGTTTTTATGGACGACCGGAATATTTTGAGTAAAAATTCATCAATAATTTTGTTTTTTGAACTAAGATTTCTCTATTGACAATATGAAATGGTTTTGTTATATAATCATCTGCACCATTTTCTAGTCCATTTAATTTGTCATTTATTTCTGATTTTGCTGTTAAGATTATAATTGGTGTATCTACTTTTTCTTTTCTTAAATCATTTAATATTTTGAAACCATCTTTATTGGGCAACATTATGTCTAAAAGTATTAAATCATATACATTTGTTAATGCTTCGTTTTCTCCTTCTTCTCCATCTGTTATTATATTTGTTGTAAAGTTTTCTTTTTTTAGAGTTTCTGCTATTGCATCTGCTAAACTGTATTCGTCTTCTATTATTAATATTTTCATTTTATCACCATTCTTATTTTAATATTTGAATATTGAAGTTTTATTGAAAATTGTTTATCTTTAATTCTTTGTATAAATCAATAAAATACCCCAACCATTCAAAACATTCTCCTTTTTGAATCATATCTTTAAGAACTTCTATTGTAACATACTTTGCATCAATTACTTCTCCATCATTAAATTTTAATTCATTTATATTAATATCTTTTTTTATAACATATACATCTCTAAATACATTATGCCTATCACTTTTGTCTATTTTTTCTTTTATAAATTTCAATTCCCTTTCAGAAATGTTTATTCCAATTTCTTCATTAAGTTCTCTTTTAGTTGCTTGTATACTATTTTCACCACTTTGTACTAATCCACCTGTTGGCTCCCACATTCCTCCATGAACTTTATCTAACTTTCTTCTCGTTAATAATATTTCGCATTTTTCATTTATTATCCAACATTGAATTGCTAAAATGTAATCGCATTTATCAAGTATGGCATTTTCATTTCTTTCTATAATTTTACCTGTTTTTATTCTTTTATAATTATATACATCTAATTTTTCACTCATTATATATCATCACCTCATTATTTTATCTTTCAACTTCTTTTTCCATAAGCTTTTGTAATATTTCTCTTATATATTCTGGCTTTTTATGTTCAATTATTTCTAAACCTTCACTTATTGAAATATCTGGAACATATATTCCATATTTCAAATTAACAAATTCAGCTAAAACATGTCTATGACAGAATTGTCCTTCTTTTTCATAACACAATAAAATCGGATCTTTCTCATCTTTTAATACTTCTTCTATATCTATTTGGGATAATACTTGTTTATAATATTCTTCTATATAATATCTGTTATTTTGTTCTTCTGGTATTTTCCCTATGTTATTATGCCATACTTCCCAAAACTTTCTTTTTGGTGCTAATTGTGGTATTGATTTTCCTGTAAATCCAACACTTTTTCCTCTATCACCTGAAATTGAAATTAAGTTTCCAATTTTACATTCTTCATAATTTCCAGTAAATATTCTTTTTTTCATATAATTAATTACCCCCTTTAATTTTACAAAACAAGTGAAAGCAATGCTCTCACTTGTTTTTAGATTATTCAATTTTTTTAAAGCATAGCTTCATAGAAACTCATTCCATCATCAGCCATCACTACAATAAATGGAATAGAAAGTCCAAATATAATGCTAGCAACAAAACGATAAAATATACTAATCGGAAGTGTATTTATTGCAATTATAGCAAATATCATTGATAGAAAATCAATAAGTGCTATTGGCTTATATGGAATCTTATCAAAAATTCTTACAAATAATGTGTGTGCATATCTATTTTTCAGGTTAATCAATACATTTTCAAAATTGTCAATTATTTCCATTAATATAAATGATACAAATCCACATATTGTAGCTCCAACAATCAGTAATATATAACATGGTACTTTAGCAAGAATTGATCCTATTGCCAATACTATATTTACAGTTCTATATGTATTAGTAAAAATTTCTTCTTTAGGGTCTAATTCCCACAAAGAACTTAAATATCCTAATATATACATACTCAAAATGTGGAATATTGTAAATGTTATATATCCTAAGATTTTTTGAGGATCAATTTGATACAAAATTCTTAAACCACAGATTAATGCTTGAATATAAAATACTTGTGCAATAAGTTCTTCTTCAATTCCAGATGAGGCATACCATTTCAAGCCAAAATAGTATTTCCGCATTAAGAAATCAAATAACCTTTTCATAATTTTGCCTCCTTAAACATTTGTTAATAGGATTTGTTATATAATTTCCTTTTAAAGGAAATTATAAGTTTAATGCTTAAATTATATCATAAAAATAAGCAGTTTTCAACTGCTTATTTTATCAAATTTTTTACCATATCACATATCAAATTAACAGCATTATCAATTCCAATTGCATCACTATTAATACAAATATCATAATTTGATGGTTCTTTCCAATCTTTTTCTGTATAATATTTATAATGATTTGCTCTTAATTTATTTATTCTAGAGATTTCTTTTTCTGCCTTTTCTTTATTCATATGATAAAATTCTGTTGCTCTTTTAACTTTATTTTCCATTGAATTGTTTATAAAGATTTTTATTGTATTTTTATTATCTTTCAAAATAAAATCTGCACATCTTCCAACTATTATACATGATTCTTCACTAGCAACTTTCTTTATAAATTCTGATTCTTTAATAAATAATTCATCTGCATTGTTTAATCCTACATAATATCCATTATTAAATACATCTAGAACATTTCTTTTTTGCTCATTTTCTTCAATATATTCTTCAGATAACCCTGTATCTTCTGCCATGTTTTCTATAATATTCTTATCATATAATTTTATTCCAAGTTTTTCAGCAACAAGTTTTCCTATATATCTTCCACCAGATCCATATTCTCTTGCAATTGTAATTATAACTGGTGTACTTGTATTTTTTTCTTCAATTGTTTTGATATTAGATATTTTTTCTTCAGTAGAATCTCCTTCTTTTAAGCTTCTTGTTTCTTTTACTAATAAAACAACTGCTAATATAAATGCTAATCCATCAGCAACAGGACCTGCACTTAATACTCCCATTATTCCATATATATGACTTAATATTATCATTGATGGTATTAATATAACAATTTGTCTTGAAAGTGATAATATTGCACTTTTTGTACTCTTTCCAATTGCTTGGAAGAATATTCCTGATGGTATTTGAACACCATTAAATATGCAAAGTAATAAATATGTTCTAAATGCCAAACATGCAAATTCCATATAATTTTCATCACCACTACCAAATATTAATATTAATTTATCTGGTATTGTTTGGAATAATATGAATGCTATTGCACTTATAACAACACTTGAACCTAATACAATTTTTAAAGTTTTCTTTACTCTATCATATTTCTTTGCACCATAATTATATCCTAATATTGGTTGACTTCCTGCTGCAATTCCTATTATAATACTGTTTAATATTTGGCTTATTTTCATTACAATTCCTAATACTGTAATAGGAATTTCTGCTCCATATTTACTGTCTGCTCCATATTTTCCAAGTAAATTATTTTCAGCTGTCATAACACATACTATACTCATTTGTGTTATAAAACTACTGATTCCAAGCATCACAATTTTCTTGCATACATTTACTTTTAATTTTAAAGATTCTTTTGTTAATTTTATTGATTTGAATTTTTTTACATAAGCAACATTTAATATAAATGTTAATATTTGACTAATTACTGTTGCTATTGCTGCTCCTTCAACACCTTTGTGAAATACAAATATAAATATTGGATCTAATATTGTATTTAATATAGCTCCTGAAACCATGCTAAACATTGAATATTTTGGACTTCCATCTGCTCTAATTATTGAGTTTAATGTTGTTCCTATCATTGAAAAAGGAAATCCTATTGCTATTATACTTCCATAAGCCATTGCATAACTTTTTAGATTTTCTGTACATCCGAATATTTTTAAAAATTGAGGTAAAAATATTAATGTTATTGCACAAAATAATATTGAAACAATTGTTGATAACATTATTCCATTACCAATTCCTGTTTCTGCTTCTTTTTTCTTTTTCTCTCCAAGTTTTAAACTTAAATATGCTGATGCTCCATCTCCAAACATTAATGAAAATGCTAATCCTATCATTACTAATGGGAATACTACATTTGTTGCTCCATTTCCTAAATATCCAACACCTTGTCCAATAAATATTTGGTCAACTATATTATATAATGAGTTTACCAACATTGATATTATACAAGGTATTGAAAATTTTCTAATTAATTTTCCTATTTTTTCTTTTCCTAGTATGTTTTCTTCTTGTTCCATTTTTCTCCCTCTTTCTTTTTCTCTTACTGGCTTTTTTGCCAACCTATCTATTATATCGTTATTGAAATAATTTGTCAATTATATAAATTGCTTTTTTTCCAAAAAATATCCCTGAAGAAAATGTATTATACTTTCTTCAAGGACTCTCAAAAATTCTGAATTATGTTATTTACAAATTTTAGGAATTTTAATTACACTCATAATCTCTTCAAGTTTCGAATAGGTAATTCCATTCCTAAAAGGAACTTCTTTAAACACTTCTTCAAGCTTTTCGAAAAAATTTGCATAATTTTCAGATTGCATTCGTTCATGTGCTTCTTCAAAGCTAATACTTGCAATATATTCCAAAACCTTAGAATATGCAAATGTAATACTTTGAAATAGCTTACATACATCTGATTTGCAAAATTTTCCCTCAGGATCACTTTGCCATTCCAAAAATTCAATTTCTTGTACATAATCAGGATTTCCTTCAGTATACGAACACCATTCAATCTGATTAATGTTCATCATTCCCTCCAATAATTATTTATTGTGTTTGTTTTCGGACATGTCTTAAAGGGATATCTAATGTTAAGACATGTTGTATTTTAGCACATATAATTTTAAATTTCAAGCAAATCATTTATATTAAAATAAAGTTTTTATTTTCTTTATTAAATAATGGCTTCCACCTAAACTTCTTCCATTTTCAACCATACTAATTATTAATAATTGATTATCATTTGAATCTGTTGTAAAACAATCAAACCATCCTAAAACATCTGCCTCTCCGTCTTTTGATGCTTTTAATTCTGCAGTTCCTGTTTTTCCTGCTATTGTTCTTCCTATTACTTTCATATCTTTAGCTGTTCCTTCTGAATCTTCTACAACTTGAATTAAATCTTCTTTTATTATGTTTGCCGCTTCTTTACTAAAAGCATTTTTTACTAAATATTCTACATTTTTATTATCTTTTTCTATAATATATGGTTTTACCATATTTCCATCATTGTTAAATGCTGAATATATAGATGCCATTAGTATTGGATTTACTAAAATTTCTCCTTGACCATATCCACTATCTGCAAGTACTTTTTCATTTGAAATATCTTTTGAATTTGAATATTGAGATTTGGCTGTTGATATTTCAAGGTTTAAATCTTGATTAAATAATATTTTATTTAATCCATCAGTAAAATTCTTTTTTCCAATCTGTAATGCTGCTTGTGCAAAATATATATTATCTGAATGTATTAGAGCATTTTTTAAATTCTTTGGTCCACTATATGATGTTAATGTTGTTATATCAAATTCTCCCCATCCATCTTTTTTCCAACTAAGTCCATTATATGTAAATGTGTCATCAACTGATAATGTTCCTGTTGTAAGCCCTATTGCACCTGTAATTGGTTTAAATGTAGATCCTGGTATATAACTTTGTTGATATCTTACAAACATTGGCTTATTTTCATTATTATTAATTTCATTCCATTCATCTGATGTCATTCCTAAAACAAATTTGTTAGGATTATATGATGGTGTACTTACTAGTGCTAATAATTCTCCAGTATTTGGTTCCATTACAACAAAAAATCCTGCATCATTTTTTAATTCTTCATAAAGTTTTTGCTGAATAGTAGAGTCTATTGTTAATTTTATATTTTCTCCATTTTTTACATCTATTTTTGCTATTTCTGATTTTCTTTTTCCTTTTTCATCTTCAATATAGATTTCAAGACCATTATTTCCTTTTAATTGTTCTTCATATTGTTTTTCTAGTCCTGCTTTTCCTATTAAACTAGTACTTGTATATCCTTTTCCTTTGTTTTTTTCTAATTCCTCTGCTGTTATTGTTTGAACATATCCAACTAGTTGTGCTGAAGCTTCTCCTAATGGATACACTCTCGATGTTTCACTTGTAATTTTTATTCCAGATATTTGTAAAACTTTCTCTTTTATTTCTGTTTCACTTTGTTCTACCTTTTTTATAGGTACAAATGTATCATCTTTTACCCATGATGCTGAAAGTGCTTTATTTATTGTTTCTACTGAAATTCCTAAAATGTCAGATATTTGTTGAATTGTTTCTTCTTTATTTTCTGGTAATTTTCCAGGAACAATTCCTATTGAAGATACCTTTCCTTCCCCTGCTAGCATTATTCCATTCTTATCATCAATTTCTCCTCTTTTTGCTTTTATTGTTTTTACTCTTACTTTGTCAGTACTATTTAACCCCGGCAAAATTAAGTTATGGCTCCATTCAACTTTATATTCTTTTTGAGTATTTTTTACTATTCTTACTGTATTTTGAAATTCTACATTTCCTGCACTTGTTTCCATTGTTTCTGTATAATTTATTTTAGATATATTTTTCTCTTCTTCTTCAACATTTGTTATTTGTATATCTAAATTTGCCATATCTATTCCACTATAAATATTCTCATTTCTTTTTATAAAATCTTCTTTTGATATCTGAGATTTAGCTGCATCTGTAATCATTTCATACATTTCTTCATATTTTTCTTCATTTATATATGAAATATATTGGTTCCAAATATCTTCTGGAGTTGTCTTTTCTTTATTAGAAATATAATATGCTACTAATCCTCCTCCAATTAATATTGCAATAATTAAAACAATAACAATAATAATAATAATCTTTTTCTTCATACTTTTTTCCTTCCCTAAAATTTACTTCATCGATATTATATCACAAATAAAATTTTTATTAAATTAAATCTTTATTAATTTATAATATATTTTTATTGACTTCTATTTTAGTTTGTTTTATAATACATTTTACGTTTAATTTTTACTGCCAAGTGCAGTTTTATATAGATATATCTATCTTATACAAATGAAAGAGAGGATTATTTTTTTATGGAAACACTTATGCTATTGTTTGTATTTTTTGCTGCTGTTTTATTGGCACAAATCATTGCAAAATTTCTTTGTCAAAAACAAGAAAAAGCCTTAAAAAGCATTTATAAAACTCTTTCTTATATTACTCTTGTTTTTTTCAATTTTTCTTATTTGTTCTTATTGTCACTAAAAATTTAAATATCTTTTAATTTTATTTCTTTTTCTGAATGTAATTTTCCTGCTCTAGTAATAGAATTATATCCAAATTTTTGCTTTAATTCATCAACTACTTTGTCTAAATTTTCTTGTTTTTCTGTATCTTTAGAATTAAATAGTGATAATTGTTTTTCATTCTTTTCAATTAATCCATCTACTCTCATTCCTACAAGTCTTATTGCTATTCCATTAGTATACATTTCTTCTAATAGCTCTTTTGCCATTCTAAATATATCTTTGGTGTTTGATGTTGCTTCATTTAATTTTCTTTGATGTGTTTTATTTTCAAAATTGCTTGTTCTTAATTGAACATTTACTACATTTGCTAACATATTATATTTTCTTAATCTATATGTTACTTGTTCTGTTAATGCTAATAATACTTCTTCTAATTTTGATATTTCAGTTATATCAACTGGTAAAGTTGTAGAATTACCAATTCCTTTAGGATTTTCAAATTTATATTGTACTTCTGAATTGTCTATGCCATTTGCATATTCCCACATCATTATTCCATGTTTTCCAAATTTTTTTGATAATAATTCTTTATCTGTTTTGGCTAAATCTCCTATTGTTCTTATTCTCATATTTGAAAGTTTTGGAATTGTTTTTCTTCCAAGCATTAATAATTCTGAAACATTTAGTGTCCACATTTTACTTGGAATTTCATTTTCATATAATGTATGTACTCTATCTGGTTTTGTAAAGTCTGATGCCATTTTAGCTAATAATTTATTATGTGCAACTCCAACATTTACTGTAAATCCTAATTCTTCTTTTACTCTCTTTTTTATTTCATATGCTTTATTTATTAACATATCTCCACATAAATAGTTTGTCATATCTAAAAAACATTCATCTATGCTAAATCTTTCTATTTTGTCTGTATATTGAAGTAATAATTTATATAAGCTATTTGAATATTTTTTATACATATTATAGTTTCCTGGATATACCTGCAGTTGAGGACATTTCATTCTTGCTTGATATAATGTTTCTCCTGTTATAATACCAAAAATTTTTGCTTTAGGACTTTTGGCTAATACTATTCCTGCTCTTTTGGTTTCATCTCCACCTATTACTGATGGTATTTCTCTTATATCAATTTTACTTCCTTGTTTTAACATTTCTACTGCTGTCCAACTTAAAAAAGCATTATTTACATCTACATGTAATATTTGTCTTTCCATAATATCACCTGCTTATTCTTATATCGTTATTATTATAAAACATTTGTTCTTGATTGTCAATAAAAAAAGAGAACTTTCTTTCGAAAATTCTCTAAAAATTATTTAGCATAATCTACTACTCTTGTTTCTCTAATTATATTAACTTTAATTTGTCCTGGATAATCCATTTCTTCTTCAATTCTCTTAGAAACATCTCTTGCTAATAATGTCATTTGATCATCTGTAATTTTCTCTGGTTTTACTATTATTCTAACTTCTCTACCAGCTTGTATTGCAAATGATTTTTCAACGCCATCAAATGAATCTGCAATTGATTCAAGATTTTCTAATCTCTTTATGTATGCTTCTAGTGTTTCTCTTCTTGCTCCTGGTCTTGATGCAGATATTGCATCAGCAGCTTGTACTAACACAGCTTCTAATGTTTGTGGTTCAACATCTCCATGATGTGCTTCTACAGCGTTTATTACAAGTGGATTTTCTTTGAATTTCTTTAAGATTTCTACACCAATTTCAACATGTGTTCCTTCCATATCATGATCTAGTGCTTTTCCAATATCATGTAATAATCCTGCTCTACGAGCTAGCTTTGCATCTAATCCAAGTTCTTCTGCCATTATCCTTGCTAAGTTTGATACTTCTATTGAATGGTTTAATACGTTTTGTCCATAACTTGTTCTATATTTTAGTTTTCCTAATAATTTTATAAGTTCTGGATTTAAACCTATAACTCCACTTTCAAGCGCTGCTCTTTCACCTTCTGAACGAATTGTTTCTGCTAATTCTTGTTTGGCTTTTTCTACCATTTCTTCAATTTTAGCTGGATGAATTCTTCCATCATCTATTAATTTTTCGAGAGCAATTCTAGCAACCTCTCTTCTTAATGGATCAAATCCTGATAAGATTACTGCTTCAGGTGTATCATCTATTATTAAATCAATTCCAGTTAATGTTTCTAAAGCTCTTATATTTCTTCCTTCTCTACCAATTATTCTTCCTTTTACATCATCAGATGGAAGTGGAACTATTGATACTGTTGTTTCAGCTGAATGATCTGCTGCACATTTTTGAATAGCATAAGCAACTATTTCTCTTCCATTTTTCAAGGCTTCGTCTTTTGCCTTTTGAGTTAAATCTCTTATTAATGCTGCTTTTTCAGATGTTATATCTTGTTCTACACTTTTTAATAATTGATCTTTGGCTTCTTCTTGTGTTAGTTTTGCAATGTCTTGAAGAACTTTCATTTGTTCTGTATACAAATTCTCAACATCTTGTTTTCTTTCATTTAGATTTTGCTCTTCTCTTTCTAAGTCTTTTTCTTTTTTCTCAAAATTATCTGAACGTCTTTCTAAATTTTCTTCCTTTTGAATAATTCTGCTTTCTTGTTTTTGAATTTCGCCTCTTCTTTCTTTAATCTCTTTATCTAGTTCATTTCTAGCATTCATAATTTCTTCTTTAGCTTTAAAGATTTCTTCTTTTTTCAAATTATCTGCTTCTATTTTTGCTAATTCTACTAGTTTTTTTGCTTCTTCTTCTGCTCCATTAATTTTTGATTCAGCAATTTTCTTTCTGATTACAACTCCAACTAGTATTCCTATTACTAATGAGATTAAGACAGCGGCGACAATGATTATAGTTTCCATAACCATACACCTCTTTCTTATTAAATTTTCAATGTTCGAATAAATATATATATACGATTTCTATTATTTTTTTATATATTTTTTCAACCTATTATATTTTATAATTATTATTGTTAACTGTCAAGGGTTTTTATTGTAAAATATGAAAAAACATTTATATTTGAAAAAAAGAAGGATATTTCCTTCTTTTTCTTACTATGCTCTTGGATGAGCTTTTTTATAAATGTTTTTTAAACTTTCATCTTGAAATTGCATATATACTTGTGTTGATAATATATCTGAATGTCCAAGCATTGTTTGAATTGATTTTAAATCTGCTCCATTTTGTAATAAATGTGTTGCAAATGAATGTCTTAATACATGTGGTGTTATGTCTTTTTCAATATGTGCTTGTTCTTTGTAATATTTTATAATCTTCCAAAATCCTTGTCTTGTTAATCTTTGACCATTAACATTTACGAATAATGCTTTTTCATTTTCGTCTTTTATCATTATATTTCTTGCATTTTCAACATAATCTTTTAGTGCTTTTAATGACATTTCTCCTAATGGCACTGTTCTTTCTTTTTTTCCATTTCTACATGTTGCAAAACCTTTTTCTAAATCTACATCTTCAACATTTAATGATATAATTTCTGTAACTCTCATTCCAGTTGCATATGCAAATTCTAGCATTGCTTTATCTCTAGTTCCTTTTAAATCGACATTTTTTGGTTGATCTAATAATAATGCTACTTCACTTGATGTTAATACACTAGGAACTCTTTTTTCTATTTTTGGTGATGAAATTCCTTCTGTTGGGTCATTTTCTACATCCTTATTTTTAACTCCATATTGGTAAAATGATCTGATTGATGCTAATCCTCTTGATATTGTTGATGATTTTTTACCTATTTCTTGCATATATGTTATGTACTCTTTAATTCCTTCGTTTGTTTCTTCTTTATATTCTTTTCCTTGTTCACTTAAATATCTTTCATATTGTTTTAAATCTCTTTCATATGATTGAAGAGTATTATTTGATACTTTTTTGTCATTTTCTAAAAATCCAAAAAATAAGTTTAATTCTTCTTCCATTTCTTTCCCCACCCTAATTCAAATTGTAAATTTAACATAAATAATATACATGTTTATGTTATATCAAATTTTCTCTAAATTGTAAATAGTTTTTCATCTATTTATCTAAAAATATTTTGCAAATAATAATATCAGTCTATATGATATTTCTATTTTTATTAAAGATGAAATAATTAAAATTATTAATATAAATATAGAAACTATACTATGTTTTAGTATTGATACTTTTATATTTTCTTTTCTTCTATCTTTTACTATTGATTTATATAATTTTATACTACTAACTCCTAAAAATAATAATGCTGGTATTAATATTAAATTTTGTAAAAATATTGTTAATAGCACAAATATTAATCCTTTTATTTTTCCTAATGTTATTACACACGCAGATATTGTATATCCTAAGCAAAATCCTCTTGCTATAATTATTCCAAAAACTATCGGAATTCCCACTATTGTTGTTCCTGCAAACCATAATATAAATACTAAAAATATATTATTTTTTATATCTGTTTTCAATTGGACTATTGTACTATTGCTTTCTGATATTTTTATTTCATCAATATATGTATTTATATATTTTATAACATTTTCTTGATTTTTTGTTTGATTTATAAATAATACACCTAAAAATAATCCTACTGAAAATAGTATTATTACAAGTATATATGATTTATAATTACTGATAATCTCTTCTTTAATTATATTTAGGATTTCACTTTTTTTCTTTCGCACTTTTAATCTCCTTATTAAATAAACTTTATACATAATTTTTATTCAATAAAGATTTTTTTAGAACTTCATTTCATTTTAAATCTATTCTGCAGATACTTTTCCGTACATTCCGCCTCCGCCAGATTCTACTTTCATTTTTCCTTCTCGTGCATTTATAATATTTTTTGCAATTTTTTCTCCAACAACTGCTTCTATATCATCATTTGATAATTTATGTAAAATATTCATTTCTGTATCAAAAGCATCTAACAATTTATCAATTGTTTTTCCTCCTACTCCAGGAATAAAATTTAATGGTATTTGATAAACATATGGTGGTCTATTTTCAGGACTTTTTGATTCTTCTTTATCTTTTATTAACTCTATTCTATCAAAAACTCCAAATGTTACTTTATCACTTCCACAATTTGGGCAATTATCTACTGGTTCTTTTGTTTCAATTGTACAATCACAATTATCACAATGTGTTCTATGATATTTTCCAAGTTTTGGATCTAATCCATAGTTTACCAAAACTTTTCGACCATCTTCGTTTTTTAGTGCTTTTACTACTTCTTTAAAACTTATATCATCTACTAACATTTTATTATATTCTCTTGCTATTTTAGGAAGAGAATGTGCATCTGAATTTGTAACAAATGTTTTTCCTTCTAATTCTGAAATCATATCAGCTAAGTATGTATCTGAACTTAAGCCTAATTCTACTGCAAATATCTTATTATATTTTTCTTTAAATATATTTTCTATTCTATCTGTACAATTTCCATAATAGCTTTTAAATGGTGTAAATATATGTGCTGGTATTAGTATTCCATTATATTTTTCTACTATATCTATTAAATCATATCCTGATAAATCTGATCTTTGCGTACTTAATGTAATATTTTTTATATGATGACTCATTTCTTGTGAGAATGCTTTTATATCATTCAAATGTGGAAAGAAACATATATTATGTGCTGCTCCTTTTTTTCCATTTCTTCCTTTTTCTGATGTTTCTACTTCACTCCCCAACAATATACAAACTTTGTCTTTATAAATTATTCCACCATCTTTTAATTCATATGCTTCTCCTGTTTGAAGAAATTTTTCAATATCTTCTATTACATATGGTGATGCACAATCTATTATTCCTACTATATTTATTCCTTTTCTTTCAGCACATTCTTTTGCAATATTAGCAAAATTCAAACTTCTTGCTGCTGTAATTTTTATTGGCTTTCCATTTTCACTTCTTCCTATGTGAACATGTAAATCTGCAAATACTTCGTACATATCTAGTTTATGCTAGCTAAAAAGCTAGCATATCCTCCTTTTCTTTATTCTATATGTTTTAATATTTTTTCTTTTGTTTCATTTGTAAATAATGATTTATTTTCTGTTTCAACAGTTGTATTTTTTAATACTTCTACTATTTTTTGGTCGACAGTAACAGAATAATCTACAGAAAGTTTGTCCACAAATTCTGGAACATCTTTTGATTCTCTAACTAATTTTTGCAATCTTGCAAAAACAGTTGTATTTACAACACCTTGAATATATACTTTATCAAAAGTTTGTGCAAATTCTCTAAAACTTTCTAAATATCTATTATATTCATTTTTTAGGTTTCTATGTTCTAGTAAAACTAATGCTTCATCTGGATTTAATCCTATTCTCTCTGGTCTATCTAGTAACATACCTCCAAATTGATCTACTAATTCTAGAATATCACTTTCAGGTTCTCTTCTTTCTTGTTCACTATATCTATTTACACCTTCACATATTTTACAGAATCTTGCATCAAATCCTAATTTTTTTAATAATTGCGCTCCTTCTATTGCATATGTTTGTACTTTTCCAATTTTCTGAGCATCATCAACTTTTTTACAATTACATAGTAAACATGCAGTTAATATTAAATTATGATCTAATCTTATTTTAGTATACTTTAAAAACATTCTTGCTATTTCAGTTTTAAATATTGTTGCTTTATCAAAATTAATTCCTAACTTAGGCGCTAAAAAATATATTATTTCTTCCTTAGCTATTAAGTCTTCTTCATTTAAAATATATTCTGCAAATTCTTCCATCCTTTGTTTCTCCTTTTTATTAATTATTACATAAAGAATTTATTAAATTCTTCTTCATTTATCTTTTCTTTTGCTATTAATTCTGCAGCTATTGCATGTAATAGATCCATATTTTGTAATAAAATTTGTTGAGCACTTTTATATGCTGTGTCTATAAGTTTTTTTACTTCTTGACCTATTACATCTTCCATATTATTTCCTAATAATTGATATTCATAATTTCCGTCACTACTCTTTAAACATATAGGACCAACAACATCACTCATTCCATATACTGTAACCATATTTTTAGCAATTTCTGTTGCTACTTCTATATCATTACTTGCTCCTGTTGAAATATCATCTAAAACTATTTTTTCAGCAGCTCTTCCTCCAAGTAATGCTATCAATTTTTCTTCCATTTCTGTTTTGGAAATAAATGATTTATCTTCGTCTGATTTATACATTGTATATCCACCAGCTACGCCTCTTGGAACAATTGATATTTCTTTTACTGCTGTTTGTGTTGGTAAAAATTGACTTACAATTGCATGTCCAGCTTCATGATATGCAGTTAATTTTTTATCTTTATCTGAAATTTTTCTACTTGTTTTTTCTAATCCTACTGTAACTTTTTTTACTGCTTCATCTAAATCATCATTTGTTATTGCATTATGTTGATTTTTGGTTGCAATTATTGCCGCTTCATTTAAAATATTAGCAAGTTCAGCTCCTGTAAATCCAGCTGTATCTTCTGCAATACTGTGTAATGAAACATCATTAGCTAATTTTTTATCCTTTGAATGGATTTTTAAGATTTCTTCTCTTCCAGCTATATCTGGTGCAGGTATTGTTATTTGTCTATCAAATCTTCCTGGCCTTAATAATGCTTTATCAAGCATTTCTGGTCTATTTGTTGCTGCTAAAACTATAATTGTTTCTTCTGATGAAAATCCATCCATTTCAACTAATAATTGATTTAATGTCTGATTGTTTTCTGTTTCTGCACCACTATTACTTGTTCTTCTTGAACCAATTGCATCTATTTCATCAATAAAAACTATACATGGTGAAATCTTTCTTGCTTTTTCAAATAATTTTCTAACTCTTGAAGCTCCTAGACCTGCAAACATTTCAATAAATTCTGATCCACTCATAGATATAAACGGAACATCTGCTTCACCCGCAATTGCTTTTGCTATTAATGTTTTTCCAGTTCCTGGTTTTCCATATAATAAAACTCCCTTTGGAATTTTTGCTCCCATTTCAGTAAATCTTTTTGGCTCTTTTAAGAATTCTACAATTTCTTTTAATTCTGCCTTTTCTTCATCTAATCCTGCAATATCATCAAATGTAATTTTTGTTTTTCTTTCTGTTTCTTCATAAACTTGCCCTTTATCACCTAAACCTTGCATTTTATAAATCATTATAAATAGTGCAACCATTATTGCTGTTGGCAATATTGAAAAGAAATATGATGGAATTTGTGAAATTACACTTCTTGTTTTTTGTTCTAATTTTATTTCATTTCCTTCAAGCGTTTGACTTTGAATTAATTCCATAAATACTTGGGTATTTGGTATTATTGCTTTTTTTTCTTCTTCTTCATCTTTTAGTTTTACTTTTAATGTTGTACTTCCAACTGTCATTTCAATTTTTTCTACATTTTTATTTTGAATTTCTTTTACTAATTCTGTATATGCAAGAACTTTATCATCTTGTTCATCATCATTTGTTTGTCGTTTTACTATTAATACTATTGATACAACAATTAGTGCAATTAATAAAATTGTTAATATTACTAATTTTATTACATCTAATTTTTTGTTTTCTTCCTTTTTCTTGTCTTCTTTCATTTTAATAACCCTTTCTAAAATTCCGTACTATACATATCCCTCTATATTTTCATTATGCCTCAGAGCCATCTGGTTCTTGATCATTAGGTGCATCCTTATTTTCATCATCTGTTTTATCTTCATTTTTTGGTTCTTTTTCTTCTTTAGATTCTGGTTCTTTATTATCTTCTTGTTCTTTTATTTCTTCCCTTACTTTTTCTTGTTCTTTTTTTATTTTTTCTACTTCTTCCAATTTCTTTAATAAATCATCTTTTAATAAGAAAATTACTGCTGCTAAATAAATATATGCAATTGTTATATATGCAACCTGGAAATAACTTATAGTAAATGTTGTAAAATAATTTACTATAATATATAACATATTTAATATCATTGGTAATGTTAATGCATATACAGCCATATTATAAATTGCAACAAACCTTATTCTAATTCTTGTTATCATAGTTGTTAACCAACCAAATGCTGCAATTTCTAATGCATCTATTAATGTGATCATAATTTCAACTAATAATAACGAAACAAATGATGATATCATATATTTTCCATAGAAATTATTCATTTTTGAACTACGCATATATTCTATTAATTGTGTTTTGCTAAATGATTTAACATCATTTCCGGCATAATTTTGAACAAAATCTTTATATGTATATGGACTTATTTTTGTATCTATATTATCAACTTTTGTTCTCATTACAATTTGATTTTTAAAGAAGTATATTGTAACTCCTGTTGCATCATTTTCTGCTTCAAATTTTTCTTTTTCTTCATCACTCTCTAGTAATGGATTTATAATAATTCTATTTATTCCATCATATTGGATATTATCAATTATTATTGGTTCTTCTGTATCCATTTGAATTTGACCATCTTCATAAGAAAACTCTGGTATATTTTGTTCTATATATTCTGATAAATTGAATACGACTTTTTTCATTTCAATAAATGAACTGATTGTCATGAATACTGTTATAAATGCACACATCATAGTCAAATATTTTAATGCTCTTCCAAGGCCTTCTGTTGCCATTTCTGGATATTTTTCAAATTTTGTTATTGAATACCATACTTTTTTAAAAAAGTTAATATTAACAACTAGATATTTTTCATCTTCTTTTTCTTCCATTTTTATAAACTCCTTTTTCAAAATATATTTATAACTTAAATATATTTTCTTTCAATCTTACTATCTACCAACATTGGACTTACTTCAAACATTACTTCATCTCCAATGTTAATATTCTTTCCAGTTATATCAACTGTTACATGAAACATTCCAAGTCTTCCAAGAACTTTGAACTTTTCTCCATTTATTTTCACAAAAATTTGTTGCTGCTTAAATGCATTTTTTATATCTCTTACTATATATCTTATCTTATCTCTTTTTCTAAACATATCTTTATCAACTATTACATTGAATCCATCTGCATATCCACATGGAACTACAGCAACTTTTGTTTCTTTTTTTGTTTGATATGAATTTGAATATCCTATATTATACCCTTTAGGTAATGTTTTTATTTCTGCAACATTAGATTTTAATATTCCAACTCTTTGAAATCCCCATGTGTTTGGAATTGATAATCTTCCTAAAAGAGCAGACCCTATCCTTACTGCATTTAAATACATATTTGTAAATCTAAGAAATGCAGATGAATTACATATATGTAGCATTCCTGCATCAATTTTTTCTTTTTTCAATACTGCTACACAATCTATAAATCTACTAAATTGTTCTTGTGCTTCTTTTCCGTTTCCAAAAAACGCTAATGAAAAGTGTGAAAATGTTCCTTCTATTTGTATATTATTCCACTGTTTAATATTTTCTACCATTTTTTCTTTTTCATTATATATAAATCCATATCTTCCAAATCCAGTATCTATTTTTAGATGAACTCTTGCTTTTTTATTTTGTGCTAATTCATTTACTGCATCTCCTGCTTCTTTAGATCCTATTGTTAAAATAATATTTTTATCCAACATTTTTTGAATATCTTCTTTTACAGCTGTTGATGACATCATTAATATATCTTCTTTTATTCCACCTCTTCTTAATTCTAAAGCTTCTTCAACTGTTGCAACTGCAAACATTTTTACACCATTATCAGCAAGAAATTTTGAATATTGAACTAAATCTAATCCATATCCATTTCCTTTTACAACTGCTATTAATTTTACTTTTTCTCCATTATCATTTTTTCCATTTTTATTTATTATATTATTAATTATTTTTAAATTGTTTTTTATTTTACTTTTTTCTACTAATAGCTCTTTCAATATTTTTCTTCCTCTCGATTATTAATTGCACATTTATTTTTTGAATTTCGTCTTTAATCCTCTTAAATTTCTGAATGTTTTTTCTGAAAATTTATATAAAGAATAAGTAAATGGTTTAAATGGAATATAAACTTCCCCTACAAATTCTGTGAATGTTGCTCCAAATCCTTTTTTAAATCTATATAATCCATATTGTGGGTGATTTTCATCTACAACTCCTGAAACTCCTCTAAAATCATACACATCATCTTTTCTTGCTATTGCCATCTTTATCATTTCCCATTGTAATAAATAATTTGGCATTAAATTTCTATGTTCATTACTACTAGCACCATATAAATACCATGTTTTATTACCATAGAAAATTGGTATTACTCCTGATATTGGCTTTCCATCATGATATGCCATTAATAATTTCATATGTTCTGGAGCCATTTCATCATACATTTTCTCAAAATATGATAATGGCCTTATTATAAATCCATCTCTTGCTCCTGTTTCAACCATTATTTTATGAAAATCTTTTAAATCCTCTCTTGTTCCTTCTTTTACTTCAACACCTTTTTTTATTGCCAAACGCACATTATATCTTGTTTTTGAATGAAATCCTGCAAAAATTTCGTCTTCTGTTTTATTTTTTATATCTAGTCTAAATACATATCTTGGTTGAATTTCTTCTCTAAAATTTTTGGCATCATCTTTTATTTTATATCCTAAACTTGTTACTATCTTTCTATATTCTTCATCACTACTTAAAATATCTGGTTCTGCTTTATATACAATTGCTTTATATTTTTTTGCTAATTCTTTGATTCCATCTGTTAGTTGTTTCATTACAGATATATCATGTATATCACATGTTGGTCCTCTTGATGAATACATTATGTTTCCAAATATAGGTATTTTTCTTATTAAAATACTTACTGCTCCAATTATTTTTCCACTTTCATCTTCTGCTAATACTATTTCATTTATCCAATTTCCTTTTACTTTTGCCCATTCTGGTGATTGTTGAAAATTACACCTTTCGTGTTTTTCTAAAAATTCTTTATATGCTTTTCTATCTTTCTCATCTGTTACTATTCTCATTTTGTTTTACTCGTATAATTCTTTTTATTATACGAATTTCTCCTTTCTTTCTGACTTATTTTATATTATTTATAATTATTTTTTTCCATGATTATTGTACACTAAATATATTATTTTTACAAGTTATTTTATAATAAATGAAGAAAAAACTCATAGGTATAATTCTTTATTAGAATATATCTATGAGTTTTTTTTAATCTATCATTTCTATTTTTTCTATAACTGGTTGATTTTCTTTTAATACTGTACCATTATCATCTTCTATTTTTACATCTTCACATATTTTATCTACAATTTCGATTCCACTTGTTACTTTTCCAAATGCAGCATAGGCTCCATCTAATCCAGTATAATCTTTATGCATTATAAAAAATTGTGAACTAGCACTATTATAAGCCATCGATCTTGCCATTGAAATTACACCTCTAGTATGAGAAAGTGTATTCTTTACACCATTTTGTGCAAATTCACCTTTTATATTTTCATCACTTCCACCAGTTCCATTACCATTTGGATCTCCACCTTGAATCATAAATCCTGATATGATTCTATGAAATGTTAATCCATTATAAAAACCTTCATTTACCAATTTCGCAAAATTTGCAACTGTAATTGGTGCAATATCTGCATATAATTCTACATTTATTGTTCCATAATTTTTTATCGTTATTTGCGCATGATGTGTTCCTTTTGAATATTTATCTTCATCTTGATTTATATTTTCTTTTTTTGAATTATTTATTATCATTGCAATAATTCCTCCTATTATTATAATTCCAATTATTATTCCTATAATTATATACCTTTTTTTCATTATGTTCTCACCTCCAATAAATTTTAAAAAATTTATTTTGGCTGGGGCACTGTGATTCGAACACAGGAATGTCGGAGTCAGAGTCCGATGCCTTACCACTTGGCGATGCCCCAATATGAATTAATTCATACTTATATTAGCACAATTAATTTTAATTTGCAATAACTAATAGACATTTTTTATACAATTATCAATGTTCTAAAAAGTGGATATAATTTTAAAATTTATATCCACTTAATTCACTTTCAATTTTTATGTAATTTTCGAAATTTTCTTCCATTATATCATTAAAACTTTTACAATGTGTTTTATATTTTAAATGACAAAATTCGTGTGCTATCACATATTCAATTGTTTCTCTTTTGAATTGTATAATTTCAGGTGAAATTATGATTTCTTTTTTTGATGTACATTTTGCAATTTCACCATCTAATTGTTCTATAAAATAATCTTCTGGTGCAATTCCTAGCATTAATCTTATTTTTTCCATTATATTGTCTATTTCTTTTTTAACTATTTGTTCATACATTTTATTTATTGACATTTTTAAAATTTGTTTGTTTCCTATTTTTCTATATTTATTTGGTAATATTATTTTTATCTCATAATTTTCTTCTATATTTAATTCTGGAGTATCAATATTTGAATATACAACTTTTAAATCATAATTTTTTCCAAATATTTTTACAGATTGCATATTTGAACTTTGTTGTTGATATTCATTTATTTTACTTAAAATCCAATTCTTCTTTTCTTCAACTACTGCTTGAATTTTATTTTGCGTAAAATACCAAGGTGCATTTACAATAACTTCACCATTTTGAATTGTTATATACATATCTCTATTTGTTGCCTTATTTACTGTGTATGTTATTACATTGTTTCTTTTTCCAAATATACTCATCTTAAATTCCTCCTTATTTGAACTTCTGTTCGTTTTCTTGTTGATGCTATTTTATATCTTATTTGACAAATTGTCAATACTATTTCAAAAATTTTCGAACATTTTTTCGTAGTAACTAAATTAATCATTTTTTCAGCATTTCTGTAGTTCCTTAATCATAATATTTTTATAAAAGAATATTTTTGTACTAAAAGTTGGAGGTCTCTATTATGTATAAATTCAAAATAGTAAAATTAAAAAATTTTATTTTACCTTTTATATTAGTTTTTTTTACTATATGTCTTGTTGTTTTTTCTAATTCTAATTTAAAAGCTGCCAAAAATGGTTTAGTTTTATGGGCCAATTCTGTTGTCCCTTCTTTATTTCCTTTTTTTGTTGCTACTGAATTACTTTCTTATACAAATTTTACATATTATTTAGGAAAATTATTAAATAAATTTATGAAACCACTTTTTAACATTAGAGGTGAAGGAAGTTTTGCCTTTATTATGGGAATTTTAAGTGGCTACCCTATGGGAGCTAAAATTGCAGCTAATTTTAGACAAAATAATATTTGTTCTAAAGTAGAATGTGAGCGTTTACTTAGCTTTACAAATAATTCTGGTCCTTTATTTATAATTGGAAGTGTTGGAATAAGTTTATTGGGAAATTCTACTATTGGTTTTTTACTACTTTTCACTCACTTACTTGCATCTATTTCTGTTGGCTTTTTATTTCGTTTTTGGAAGAAAAATGATTCTAAAAACTTTATTAGTAGTTCATCAAATATTAAAAACAGAACTATAAAATTATCTAGTTTGGGAGAAATTATTGGAAATAGTATTAAAAGTTCAATAAATACTATTTTAATGATTGGTGGCTTTGTTGTTTTGTTTTCTGTTATACTTTCTATTTTAAAAACAAGTAATTTACTTAATATATCTTGTTATTTTATGAAACCTATATTTAATTTTTTTAGAATTCCTCAAACATTTTATTCTGGTTTTATATCTGGAATTATAGAATTAACCAATGGGCTAAATATAATTTGTAATATTCCTGAAAAAAATATTTCTATAAATATAATTATTGCTTCTTTCCTTCTTGGTCTCGGTGGCATTTCTGTCTTGCTTCAAGTTTGGAGTTGTATTTCTAAAACAGATTTATCTATTACACCATATATCTTAGGAAAGATTTTACAAGCTTGTTTTTCTGCATTATATACTTGGATATTTATAAACATTGTGCCATTTTTGAATTTTAATTTATAAAAAATCCATAGTTGAAATAATATCAACTATGGATTTTTCCTTTCATTCCAAATAATTATTTAGGATTATATTTATTATAGATAGCATACACCTCTTCTTCACTAAGTACTTCTTTTTGCAAAAGATTTTGAGCAATTTCTTCTAACATTGTTTTGTTTTGGAGCAAATATTCCTTTGTTCTCTTGTAGAACAAATTCATGAGATCTACACTTCTGTTAAGAAGCCGATTGTTCAAATCAGATCCAGCTAATTGTTCTAAACTAAGACA
>OBKR01001276.1_pt1 | contig 22539 bp, 20 predicted proteins | sample 1518991 | NCBI WGS metagenome assembly OBKR01 (sample SAMEA2452117, study PRJEB22498) | human gut metagenome | biome: human feces; feature: human gut; material: feces | place: Australia | collected 2012
GGAGAATAACACTTTGAGCCTATGAACCCGTTCAGAAAACGATTCCTCCTCACGCTTCTCCTGCTCTGTGGCCTGACAGCCGCCTCGGCGCAGCACCACTTCGACGCCCAGGCCTTCGAGGCCGAGAAGCAGACCTACATCGTCCAGCAGGCACACCTCACCCCCGAGGAGACCCGCCGTTTCGTGCCCCTCTACAAGGAGATGGTGGCCAAGAAGCGCAAAATCCACGGCCAACTGCGCCAGCTGCGCAAGCAGTCGGCGGACAACGATCGTGCGGCACGCGCCCTCATCGAGCGCCGCGACAACCTCGAGATCAGCATGCGCCAGGTGGAGCGCGACTACCACCTGCGGATGCTGAAGGTGATGAGTGCGGTGAAGCTCAAGGCCGCCCTCGACGCTGAGCGCAAGTTTCACCGCATGAAGTTTCGCAAGGCGGCCAAGAACGGCCATTAGCCCCTCGCTCGTGCCCGCAAGCAGGTTTGGCACAATTCCCTCGTATGAAAATCATTGCATGAAAATCATCGTATGAAAACTTCCAAGATATTGAGAGTGATATGGCTGTCGGTGCTCCTTCTGTTGCCCGTCAGCGAGTTGGTGGCCCAGGAAAGCCGTCCGAAGCGCGAGTTTCGCGGCGCTTGGATCCAGTGCGTCAACGGCCAGTTTCTTGGCCTCGGCACGCAGGAGATGCAGCGCACGCTGTCCTATCAGCTCGACGAGCTGCAGAAAGACGGCGTCAATGCCATTATCTTCCAGGTGCGCGCCGAGTGCGACGCCCTCTACGCCGTGGAGCCGCTTCCTGACCGGTCGCCAGGGCACGCCGCCCTCGCCCTATTGGGACCCGCTGCAGTGGATGATCGACGAGTGTCACCGCCGCGGCATGGAGCTCCACGCTTGGATCAACCCCTATCGGGCGAAGACGAAGGACACGCGCGAGCTGGCCGTCAACCACATCGCCGTGACCCATCCCGAGCGCGTCTTCGACTATGACGGACTCAAGATCCTAGACCCCGGTCAGCGCGAGAACTGCGACTACATCCTCCGCATCGTGGGCGATATCGTCAGCCGCTATGACGTCGATGGTCTCCATATCGACGACTACTTCTATCCCTATCCCGTGGCGGGCGTCGCCATCCCCGACCAGGCCTCCTACAACCGCTACGGACGCCAGTTTGCCTCCGTCGCCGACTGGCGCCGCGACAATGTCGATGTCTTCATCAAGGCCCTCGGCGAGGAGATCCACCGCATCAAACCGTGGGTGAAGTTTGGCGTCTCTCCCTTCGGCATCTACCGCAACAAGCGGTCGGACCCCAACGGCAGCGCGACCAGCGGACTGCAGAACTACGACGAGCTCTATGCCGACGTGCTCAAATGGGTGAACAACGGATGGATCGACTACTGCGTGCCCCAGCTCTACTGGGAGATCGGCCACAAGGCCGCCGACTACCAGGAGCTCATCGGCTGGTGGAACCGCCACGCCGCCAACCGCCCGTTGTATATCGGCGAGGACGTCTTGCGCACGGTGAAATATCCCGACCCGCAGAACCCCCGCGTCCACCAGTTGGGCGCCAAGCACCGCCTCCACCGTCAGTGTGCCAACGTCAAAGGCACGGTGCTCTGGTATGCGAAGGCGGCGGTCGATAACCCCGGCAACTACGGCACGGTGCTGCGCACGGACTACTGGCGCTATCCGGCCCTGCAGCCCCTCATGCCCTTCATAGACGGCGAGGCGTCCGAGAAGGTGCGCAAGGTCAAGGCGCGCTGGACGGCCCAGGGCTACACGCTGCAATGGCAGCCGGCGAAGAAGGCCAAGGGATGGCAGGACGAGGCCCACCAGTATGTGGTCTATCGCTTTGCCAAGGGCGAGAAGATCGACCTGTCCAATCCTGCCCGTATCGCCGCCATCACGCGCGAGCCGCGCTACGTCCTGCCCTACGACCACGGCAAGACCAAGTGGGTCTATGTCGTCACCGCCCTCGACCGCATGAGCAACGAGAGCGAAGGCAAGGCAAAGAAAGTGAAGCTATAATCAAGGGGTATAAAAAACGATCCTGCTGAGTCAAGGAAAACAACTCGAACAACTTTTACAACTTATAACAACCTACACGCTTCGCGTGTCGCAATCCTGCTGCAAGGTAAACAACAAAAAACAACGCTTCGCCTTGGACTTATCCTGCTGATTGTCCTGGCGAAGCGTTATCTATAATTGTAAAAGTTGTTCGAACTGTTTCCCAACTCCGCAAGCGGCTACAGGATCTCCAGCACCATCTCGGCCACTTCCTCGGGCGTGTTGAAAAGCATGCCCTCCTCCAGGTCCGTGTCGCTGAGCGAGTCGAGGTAGGTCTTGGCCGTTTCCTCGTCGGTGCGCGGCGCTCCGTCCTTGTCCTTGGCCTGGAGAATGGCCTGGAGGACGGCCTGCCGATATTCCGCCACCGTCATCATTCGGCGTTGCGCTTGACGACGGAACCGCTGGCCTGGTGGGTGGCCAGTACGAGCACCTCGGCGATCTGGACATGGGCCGGCGCGCTGGCCGCATAGTAGGCCACGTCAGCGATGTCCTCGCCCGTGAGCGGCTTGATGCCCTTATAAACATTGTTGGCCCGCTCGTCGTCGCCGTGGAAGCGGACGTTGCTAAAGTGGGTCTCCACCAGTCCCGGCTTGATATTGGTCACGCGGATGCGCGTGTGGGCCGTGTCGATGCGCAGTCCGTCGGTGATCATCTTCACCGCCGCCTTCGTGCCGCAATAGACGTTGCCGTTGGCGTAGGCCGCGTCGCCAGCCACCGAACCGATGTTGATGATCTCGCCACGGTTGCGCTCCACCATGCCCGGCACGAGCGCGCGGCTCACGTAGAGCAGGCCCTTGATGTTGGTGTCGATCATCGTGTTCCAGTCGTCGAGGTCGCCACCCTGCAGCGGGTCGAGGCCCAAGGCCAGTCCGGCGTTGTTGATCAGCACGTCGATCTCGGCCCAGTCGGCCTCCAGGTTGCCGCAGACGTCAAACACCTGCTGCTGGTCTCTCACGTCGAAGCAGAGCGTCTTCGCACGCACGCCCAGCGCCTCAATGCGCTTGGCCAGCGCCTGGAGCAGGTGGTCTCTGCGGCCCGTGATGATCACGTCGTAGCCCTCTTTGGCAAAGCGCAGCGCGCAAGCCTCACCGATGCCGCTCGTCGCGCCGGTGACCATACAAATCTTTCTCTTTTCCATATCTTTTTTCTGTCAAGGGCGGGAAGGTCGGCCCATCCCGCCCAAAGGTTATTCTACATCACGCCGTCCTCGCGCAGTTTCTCCTGCCACTTCCAGGCGCTGCGGAGCACGTCGGCCAGGGGCGTGTCCGCCTTCCAGCCCAACACCTGGTTGGCCTTGGTGCAGTCGCCCCAAATCTTCTCGATGTCGCCCTCGCGGCGCGGACCATACTTCCAGTTGAGTTTCACGCCCGTGGCCTCCTCAAAGGTCGTGACGATCTCCAGCGTGGAGTTGCCCTTGCCCGTGCCGATGTTGAAATACTCGATCGGCTCGGTTTCCTGGTCCAGCACGCGCGCCATGGCCGCCACGTGCGCCTTGGCCAGATCGACGACATAGATGTAGTCGCGGATGCAGGTGCCGTCGGGCGTGTCGTAGTCGTTGCCGAAGATGGTCAGTTGCTCGCGGATGCCCATCGCCGTCTGCGTGACGTAGGGGATGAGGTTGTTGGGCACGCCGTTGGGCAGTTCGCCGATGAGCGCCGAGGGATGGGCGCCGATAGGATTGAAGTATCTCAGGACGATGCTCTTGACGGCCGCGCCGCTATGGATGTAGTCGTAGATGATCTGCTCGTTGATCTCCTTGGTGTTGCCATAGGGCGAGGTGGCCTTCTGGTGGGGCGCGTCCTCCGTGACGGGCAGGTTCTCGGGGTTGGGTTGTCCATAGACCGTGCAGCTGCTGGAGAAGATGATGCCCTTGACGCCATAGGCAGGCATGAGCTCCAGGAGGTTGATGAGCGAGACAACATTGTTGCGGTAGTAGAGCAGGGGCAGCTGGACGCTCTCGCCCACGGCCTTGGAGGCGGCGAAGTGGATGATGCCAGCGATGGCCGGATACTTCTGGAACACGGCCTCCGTGGCAGCCTTGTCGCGCAGATCTACCTGCTCGAAGGCCGGGCGCACACCCGTGATCTTCTCGATGCCGTCGAGCACCTCTATCTTGGAGTTGGAAAGGTTGTCGATGATGACCACGTCGTAGCCAGCCTCGATCAGTTCCACGGTGGTATGACTACCGATGAAGCCCGTTCCGCCCGTCACTAAAATTGTCTGTTTCATGTCAGTTTTTCTCTTTTAGTTTCTGTAAATGTCGGCTATGGCGAAGCCTCCCCAGGGCAGGTCGTGTCCCAGGTCCGCCATCGCCACGCTATGGAAATAACGCCAAATCGTGTTTTTTATTTCCTCTAAGTGGCAAAAAGAGCCACAAAGGTTTTGCCAAAGCGCGTCCCGTGGCACGGTTTTGCACGGTTGGCGAGCAAAAAACGGGCTGGAAGTCGTGTATCTCGTTTTTTATTGCTACTTTTGCATTTTGAAATTACAATACAAGAATGGACCATATACGGAATTTTTGCATCATAGCCCATATCGATCACGGCAAGAGCACCCTGGCCGACCGTCTGTTGGAGCGCACCAAGACCATCCAAGTCACGGAGGGTCAGATGTTGGACAACATGGATTTGGAGCGCGAGCGCGGCATCACCATCAAGAGCCACGCCATCCAGATGGAGTACACGATGGAGGGAAAGAAATATTTGCTCAACCTGATAGACACGCCGGGCCACGTCGATTTCTCCTACGAGGTGTCGCGAAGCATTGCCGCCTGTGAGGGCGCGCTGCTCATCGTCGATGCCACACAGGGCGTGCAGGCGCAGACCATCAGCAATCTCTATATGGCCATCGACCACGACCTGGAGATCATCCCGGTCATCAACAAGATAGACATGCCCAACGCCATGCCCGAGGAGGTGGAGGACGAGATCGTCGATCTGCTCGGCTGCGAGCCCGGGGAGATCATCCGGGCCTCGGGCAAGACAGGCGAGGGCGTCGATGACATCCTCCGCGCCGTCGTGGACCGCATCCCCGCGCCGACGGGCGACAAGGACGCGCCGCTGCAGGCCCTCATCTTCGACTCGGTCTTCAACTCCTTCCGCGGCATCATCACGCTGGTGAAGATCGATAACGGCGTGGTGCGCAAGGGCGACAAGGTGAAGTTTTTCAACACCGGCCAGGAGTATGACGCCGACGAGGTGGGCGTGCTGAAGATGGACATGGTGCCCAAGGCGCAGCTCTCCGCTGGCGAGGTGGGCTACATCATCAGCGGCATCAAGGACGCCAAGGAGGTGAAGGTGGGCGACACCGTCACCCACGTCGAACGGCCCTGCGCCAAGGCCATCGAGGGATTCCAGGAGGTGAAGCCGATGGTCTTTGCCGGCGTATATCCCATCGACCCCAACGACTACGAGAACCTCCGCGCCTCGCTGGAGAAGCTCCAGCTCAACGACGCCTCGCTGACCTTCCTGCCGGAGAGCTCCCAGGCCCTCGGCTTCGGATTCCGCTGCGGATTCCTCGGACTGCTCCACATGGAGATCATCCAGGAGCGACTGGACCGCGAGTTCAACATGGACGTGATCACGACCGTCCCCAACGTCAGCTACATGGTCTATGACAAGCAGGGGGAGGTGAAGGAGGTACACAACCCCTCGGGGCTGCCCGACGCGACGATGATAGACCATATCGAGGAACCGTTTATCAAGGCCAGCATCATCACCTCCAGCCAGTTTATCGGCCCGATCATGAAGCTCTGCCTCGACAAGCGCGGCGAGCTCGTGAGCCAAAACTACGTCAGCGGCAACCGACTGGAGCTCGTCTTCATGATCCCGCTGGGCGAGATCGTCATCGACTTCTACGACAAGCTCAAGAGCATCTCCAAGGGCTACGCCTCGTTCGACTACCATATCGACTCGTTCCGCCCCTCGAAGCTGGTCAAGCTCGACATCCTGCTCAACGGCGAGCCCGTCGATGCCCTCTCCACGCTGACCCACGAGAGCAACGCCGTGGCCTTTGGACGCAGAATGTGTGAGAAACTCAAGGAACTGATACCGCGCCAGCAGTTTGACATTGCCATCCAGGCGGCCATCGGAGCGAAGATCATCGCACGCGAGACCGTGAAGCAGGTGCGCAAGGACGTGACGGCGAAGTGTTATGGCGGAGATATCAGCCGCAAGCGCAAGCTCCTCGAAAAGCAGAAGAAGGGCAAGAAGCGCATGAAGCAGGTCGGCAACGTGCAGGTGCCTCAGAAGGCGTTCCTGGCCGTGCTGAAATTGGACTAACCGCCGGAGGAACATCCTTCGGCCAACAAGATATATAAAAAGGAGAAAAGAGGAGACACGATGAGAGAACCGATAGCAACCCCCAGGGAGGTGGCCCGCGAGTTGGCCCGCAAGTACAGTACGATGACCCACGAGGAACTCGACGTGCTGGAGAGCGTGCTGGTGCCCATGAAGTTCAGCAAGGGCGAGATAATCCTAAGGGAGGGCGAGGTCTGCCGCAACATCTACTATGTGGAGCGCGGACTGATCCGCCAGTTCTACTTCAAGAACGGCAAGCAGATCACGGAGCACCTGGGGGTGGACCACACCATCTTCATGTGCATCGAGAGCCTGTTTCACGAAGAGCCCACCCATCTGCAGGTAGAGGCCCTGGAGGCCTCCTATATCTATGCACTCCCCAAGCATCGCCTGGAGCAGGTGGCCCTCCACAACGTGAACATACAGATCCTCTTTCGCAAGATTTTGGAGGAGAGCCTCGTGATCTCGCAGGTCATGGCCGACCTCGTGCGCTTCGAGACGGCACAGGAGCGCTACCGCAAGTTTTGCAAACTGGCGCCACAGATCGTCCTCCGCGCACCCCTGGTCTATGTGGCCAGTTTTCTCCAGATGACGCCGGAGACGCTGAGCCGCGTCCGCAGCAGCACCCTGCTCGATTAGCCCCGAGTGGGGGAGGGCGAGCGCCTGGGCGGGCCCCGGAGAGATGGGGCGCCGCGCGTGCGCTATATAAATGAGGTAGAGAGAACAAAGTATAATCATGACAAAATCATAAAAAGACATGAAACCGACATTACTTCTTTTGGCTGCCGGCATGGGTAGCCGCTACGGCGGGCTGAAGCAGCTCGACGGACTTGGACCCAATGGTGAAACCATCATGGACTACTCCATATACGACGCCATCCAGGCGGGATTTGGCAAGATCGTCTTCGTCATCAGAAAGGACTTCGAGGAGCAGTTTCGCAAGCAGGTCCTCGCCAAGTATGAGGGCCACATCCCCGCAGAGCTCGTCTTCCAGAGCCTCGACGCCCTCCCCGAGGGATTCACCACGCCCGAAGGCCGCGTGAAACCGTGGGGCACCAACCACGCCGTACTGATGGCCAAGGACGTCATCAAGGAGCCGTTCTGCGTCATCAACTGCGACGACTTCTACAATCGCGACACCTTCATGGTCATCGGCAAGTATCTCTCCGAGCTCCCCGAGGGCAGCAAGAACCGCTATGCGATGGTGGGTTTCCGCGTGGGCAACACGCTCAGCGAGAACGGAACGGTATCGCGTGGCATCTGCACGACCGACGCCGAGGGCAACCTGGCCACCGTCGTGGAGCGCACGAAGATAGAGCGCAGGGACGGCGCCGTGCAGTATAAGGACGACGACGACCAGTGGGTGACGACGCCCGACAACACGCCGGTCTCGATGAACGTATGGGGATTCACGCCCGACTATTTCGACTATAGCGAGGAGTATTTCAAGACGTTCCTCTCCGATCCGGAGAACATGGCCAACCTGAAGGCCGAGTTCTTCATCCCGCTGATGGTCAACAAGCTCATCAACGACGGTACGGCGGCTGTCAAGGTCCTCGATACCACCAGCCATTGGTTTGGCGTCACCTATCCTGCCGATCGTCAGGGCGTCGTGGATCGCATCCAGCGCCTCGTCGATGAGGGCGTCTATCCCGCCAAACTGTTCTAATCGTATCACCAACCATTTCTACATGGAAATCAACCTTCTGGACGACAGTCAGCTTGCTCTGTTGCGGCAGCTGACTGCCGATGCCAGCTCCGTGGTAGTCACAGTCCATAAGTCGCCCGACGGAGATGCCGTCGGATCGATGTTGGCCTGGGCGCAGTATCTGCAGGCCCTGGGCAAGGAGGTCACCTGCGTGATCCCCGATGCCGCTCCCGACTTCCTGATGTGGCTCCCAGGATCGCAGACGCTGCTCCGCTACGACAAGCATCCCGACCGCGCGAAGGAGGCCTTCGACAAGGCCGACCTCGTCTGCTGTCTCGACTACAACGACCTCTCGCGCACGGGGGACATGGCGGACGTCATTGCCCAGTCGAAGGCGCCCCGACTCCTCATCGACCACCATGTGGGCCCGACCGTCGAGGCTGCGCTCTCCGTCTCCCATCCCGCCATGTCGAGCACGTCGGAACTCGTCTTCCGCCTGCTGTGGCAGTTGGGCGCCTACGACGAGATGACGCTGCAGATGGCGCAATGTATCTACTGCGGCATGATGACGGACACGGGGGCCTTCACCTACAACTCCAATGCGCCAGCCGTCTATCTCATCATCAGCCACCTGCTGGAGAAGGGCGTGGACAAAGACCGCGTCTATAACCGCGTCTATCACAACTACTCGCCACAGGCCATCAAGTTCAGGTCCTATGTGATCTTCAAGAAACTGCGCGTCCTGCCGGCCTCCCATGCGGCCTACTACACCGTGACGCGCGACGAGATGCGACGTTTCCAGTTTGTCAGGGGCGACCTGGAGGGCGTGGTCAACATCCCGCAGAAGATCAAAAAACTCAAACTCTCCATCTCGCTGCGCGAGGACACCGAGAAGGACCAGGTCATACGCGTCAGCCTCCGTTCGGGCAATGGGTTCCACTGCCGCAAGATGGCGGAGGAGTTCTTCAACGGCGGAGGACACGAAGACGCGGCAGGCGGACGCCTGGAGTGCTCCATCGAGGAAGCCGAGCAGGTGGTCCTCCGAGCCATCATGGCCTACAAGGAGCAGCTGCGATGACCCCTCGCGGGCCAGGATCATGGTCCGTAGGGCAGTCTTTAATGTCAAAAGTAGCTAAAAATGGGCGTCGTCTTATGGTGGAACAGACGATTTGCTATAACTTTGCAGTAAGATATTATTGAACGTAAAAGATTCCGATGAAGAAAACGCTTTTTCTCCTCCTCCCGCTCGCAGCTCTGCTCTGGTCGGCGTGCAGCAATGACGAGACCTATGCTGACCAGCGCAAGCGAGAGAACGGAGCCATCCGCCAGTATCTCAACGACAGCAGCGTGACGGTCATCTCCGAACGCCAGTTTTTCGATCAAGACACGATGACCGACGTGAGCAAGAACGAGTTTGTGCTGCTCGAGTCTTCGGGCATCTATCTCCAAATCGTAGAGAAGGGTTGCGGAGAGAAGATCAAGGATGGCGAGACGGCCACCGTGCTCTGCCGATTCACCGAGCGCAACCTCCTCACCGATAGCATCATTGCCACCAACAACATCCTCTATTTCAGCGCGCTGGTCGACAAGATGTCGGTCACGAACACCTCCGGCACCTTCACGGCCTCTTTCGACCCCACGTCGAGTGTGATGTATCAAGTCTATGGAAGAAGTTCCGGCAGCACCCAGGTGCCCAACGGATGGCTTTCCCCGCTGCCTTACATCAAGGTGGGTAGGCCGCTCTCGGCCGACGACCGCATCGCCCGCGTGCGCATCATCGTACCCTCCACCGAGGGCACCTATGCGGCCACGATGTCGGTCTATCCGTGTCTCTACGATATTACCTACGAGCGCGGAAGATAACATGCAATTACAAAACTAAAGAGAAAATATGACACTGATCAAATCCATTTCCGGCATCCGTGGAACCATCGGAGGCCCTACCGGCGATACGCTCAACCCGTTGGACATCGTCAAGTTTACCACGGCGTATGCCAAGTTTATCCGTCAGAGCGACCCGACGGGCAGCAACTGTATCGTGGTAGGCCGCGACGCGCGCATCTCGGGCGACATGGTCCGACTGGTGGTCTGCGGCACACTGATAGGAATGGGCTATGACGTGCTCGATATCGGGCTTGCCACGACCCCGACCACCGAACTGGCCGTACGTATGAGTCATGCTGCAGGTGGCATCATCGTCACCGCCAGCCACAACCCGCGCCAGTGGAACGCGCTCAAGTTGCTCAACCACGAGGGCGAGTTCCTCACCAAGGCCGACGGCAACGCCGTGCTCGCCATGGCGGAGAAGGAGGACTTCGACTATGCCGATGTCGATCATATAGGCACTTACCGCCAGGACGACAGTTTCGACGACCGCCACATCGAGGCCGTCCTCGCGCTCGACCTGGTCGATACGGAGGCCATCCGCAAGCGTGGATTCCGCGTCGTCGTCGATGCGATCAACTCCGTCGGCGGCGTCATCCTGCCGAAACTCCTCGACCGACTGGGCGTCGGCTACACCATCCTCAATGGCGAGGCCAATGGCGACTTCGCCCACAATCCGGAGCCGCTGGAGAAGAATCTCGGAGGCATCATGGGCGAGGTGGCAGCAGGAGGCTATGACCTCGGCATCGTCGTCGATCCCGACGTCGATCGTCTCGCCTTCATCCAGGAGGACGGTAAGATGTATGGCGAGGAATATACGCTCGTCAGCGTGGCCGACTACATCCTCGATCATGTGAAGGGAGCCACCGTCTCCAACCTCAGTTCTACGCGCGCCCTGCGCGACGTCACCGAGCGCCATGGCTGCCAGTATTTTGCCTCTGCCGTCGGCGAGGTCAATGTCACCACCAAGATGAAGGAGGTGGGTGCCGTCATCGGTGGCGAGGGCAATGGCGGCGTCATCTATCCCGAGAGCCACTACGGTCGCGACGCCCTGGTCGGCATCGCCCTCTTCCTCAGTTCGCTGGCACAGAAAGGACTGACGTGCAGTGAGCTCCGCAAGACGTTCCCGACCTATTATATTGCCAAGAACCGCATCGACCTCACCCCCGACACCGATATGGATGCCATCCTGGGCAAGGTCAAGGAGCGCTTCGGATCGATGGACGACGTGCGCGTCACGGATATTGATGGTGTGAAACTCGACTTCCCGACGAAGTGGGTCCACCTCCGCAAGAGCAATACGGAGCCCATCATGCGCGTCTATAGCGAGGCGGCCACGATGGAGGAGGCCGACGCCCTGGGCAAGGAGCTCATGGACGTGGTCTATGAAATGACGAAGTAGGAGAGGGTAGCACCTCCTACAGCCTGTAATCATCATGAGGCATCTGTCTGGCGTCAAGCGCCGGGCAGGTGCCTTGTCCATAAAACCTATTTTCCTATTCCAACGAGATCTTTTGCCCTATGGATCATCTGTTTCTGCTGCAGTTCGCATGCTTCCTGTTCATGCTGTTCAATGCCTTCACCCTCGCCGTCACCCGTCTCCAGGCGCGATGGCTCAATCCGCGCTATGAGCGCGCACGATGGTTGATCTTTGTCGGCATCATGGGCTTGGCGGCGCACTATCTGATGCAGATGTGCTTTGGTTTCAGGGCCGTTGACGACGCGGTGGGTGCCACGGTCAATGCCCTCGTCTATGCACCCTGTTTTTCGCTCATCTCGTTGGGCATCTTCCATATCGAGGCCACACATGTCCGCAGGAGGAGGGTCTATGCGGTCTGCGCGGCGATCAACCTGGCGATCTTCGCCTGTTTCTTCATCGGCTGTCTCCACTATGGCAGCATGCGCATCGGGGCCTGGCTCTATGCTATGCAGGCCCTATTTGCCGCCAATGTGGTCTATTGCATCGTCGTCATCGTCCGCGAGATCATCAGGCGCCGCCGTCTGCTGGAGACGATGGCGGGCGGCGACATCATGCCCTATGTACGCTACTCCCGCGCCAGCCTCCTCATCCTCTTCTTCCCCGCCTTGGTGTCGCCCTTTGCCATCATCTCCACCAAGATGCTTTACTTTTTTGCGCCTCTGGGACTCATGGCTTTCCTCTTCTTCGTCCTGAGTTTCGTGGCCCTGGGCTACAGCTATCAGCCGAAGGAGTCGCTGCTCGACGAAGAGGCGGAGGAAAAGGTCAGCCCTGCTGCCGTAGTCGCTCAGCAGGAGAAGACGGTAGCGCAACAGGCCGTCGCGGCTCATGGTGTCTCTTCTCCTGATGTCGCTTCTCCTGGTGTCGTTTCTCCTGGCGAAGCGGCTCCTGCCAACGAAGCTCATCCTGGCGTAACATCTGCCAATGCGCCTCATGCCAATGCGCCTCATGCTGGCACAACCCCTGATAACGCAACGCCTGATAACGCATTTCATGCCGGCGCGGCCCATGCAGCCTACCAGGCGGAGGAGACGCAAACTGCCTCGCTGATGCCTGAGGATCGAAGAAAGCAGATCCAGCAGCGGCTGAACGAATGGTGCGCGGCGATGGGCTATAAGGATGGGGGGGGTGAACCTCCTCTCCCTCTCCCATGCGATCCATGTCTCGAAAGACGAACTCACGATATACTTCGACCAGTCTCTGAAGACTACGTTCCGGATATGGCTGAGCGACATCCGCTTCGCTGCGGCCAAAAAAATGATGATTGCCAACCCCGATTACAGCAATGACATCATCTCCTCCGAATGTGGTTTTACTTCCCGCACCCACCTCTACCGCATCTTCAAGGCGCGGGAGGCGTGTACGCCGACCGTTTGGCGGGAGCGCTATTTGGCCGGATCCCACGATTCGGATGCGTCTCTTTCGTAGCAGGGGGACGACCCCTTTTCTCCGTATCTGAAGATTCCCTTTTCTCCGTATCTGAAGATCCCTTTTCTGATATTTGACGGCTCTTTTCTTGGTTTCTTAAAATATGTAAACGCAACCTGTCCTGGCTATGAACCATTGTCTCTTTGGTAGGAAAGAGACAACTATTTACCACCAAAGAGACACCTGAACAGGACAATGCGACACCCTGTCTCACTACTTTTCCCTACTTTTGTACTAATTTTGAAGGTCGGAAAGACCCGCACGTTGTGGAGGCTTAGTCCTCGTCGTGGGCGCCCGACGGACTAATCGTGAAGACAATAATCAAAAACAAGAAATAAAAGTATGAAGAAAAAAAAGTATCTCAAGCCCCAGGTTGACGTCGCGCAGACTGGGCCGTGCATGATGATCAACCCCTCGCAGGTAAGGATTTATAGTGGGCGGTTTCAGAATCGACAGGAACTGGAGAAAGCCGAATTTACCTTAGACGAGGACGGTTTCCTCTGGGGGGAATAGACAGCCTATTGCCCCTTCTTTCTATCACAATCAACGAATGGTGCCGTGGTGCACCCAAACTAAAACAAAAAATGACTATCAACATGATCAAGAAAATGACCCAATATCTATTGCAGCGCCGATGCGCGCTCTCGCTCTTGCTGATGCTTATGCTCCTGCAGCCCGTGATGGCGCAGACACAGGATCCTATAATGTATGCGAGATTGAACCGAGAGACTCAGACCCTCACGCTCTATTATGACACGAATTTCGTTGAAGGGAACGATCAAGGTATTTCCCATAGTCCCTTGTGGCAAACTAAAGCTGAAAGAAAAAAAATAAAAAGCGTGGTCTTTGACGAGAGTTTCAAGGATGCACGGCCCAAAGATTGTGGAGCCTGGTTTTGGTGGTTCGAAGGTTTGACAACGATTGAGCACTTGGACTATTTGAACACGTCAGAGGTCGATGATATGCGATTAATGTTCTCCTCCTGTACCAGCTTGGAAACACTTGATTTGTCTTCCTTTAATACGGAAAAGGTCAAATACATGTATGCTATGTTTGATGGCGCTACGAATCTACGCTCAATCAAGTTGCCCAAAGGCTTCATAGGCAGCAGCGTGACTGATCTCCGTAGTATGTTTAAGGATTGCACAAGCCTTACCGAACTCGATCTATCCGGTTCTAATGCCGAAAACGTGAAAGACATGGGCGAGATGTTCTATGGCTGTAGGGCGCTTTCCAAGCTCGATCTTACTGATTTTAAAACTGGACAAGTAACCACTATGGAGAATATGTTCTGCATTTGTAGCACGCTTGAAACCCTCGATGTCTCCAGTTTTAATACCGAAAACGTGACCACTATGCTAGGAATGTTCAATAATTGCTCGTCACTTCGGAGTCTCGATCTCCCTGGCTTTAATACTGCAAATGTGACGCAAATGTCATCAATGTTCGAAAAATGCTCGTCACTTCGGAGTCTCGATCTCAGCAGTTTCAATACCAGAAAGGTGGCTTACATGCAAAACATGTTTCAAGGATGTACTAACCTTGAAAGTATTGATTTAAGCAGTTTTGATACGGAGAACATGAAATCTATGACTGGGATGTTCTTCTCATGTACGAAGCTTGAAACGCTTGATCTCTCCTCGTTTGCAACGCCCAAAATGGTTTCCATGGTTGATGCGTTTAGTAATTGCAAAAACCTCAAGACGATCTATGTCACTTCTGCATTTACTACAGATAAAGTAACCCTAGATTTTTCGATTTTTGACGGATGTGTTAATCTGCCCAACTATAACCCTGATAAGACGGGTGTGGAAATGGCTCACACGGGAGCGGGAGGTTATCTCACGGCTGCTACTGCCAGTTGGGTGCGATGGGATGCGCCAACCGGCACGCTCTCCTTCCATCGCGGCGCCACGAAGCCCGTGGGCGAGAACATCCTTGCTTTGGGCTATGGAAAAAATCCGGAATGGGATACCCATGCTGCAGAAATTCAGAAGGTTGTCTTCAAAGCTGGTTTCCGTGATGAAACCCACACGACGTGCTCCAATTGGTTTAATGGTTGTACGAATCTTACCAGCATAGAGGGTATCGAAAACCTCAACACGTCCAACGTCAAGAATATGTCAGGGATGTTTGCCAAGTGTTCGAACCTCGAAACGCTCGACCTTTCCCATTTCAACACAGAGAATGTAACAACAATGGCCCAGATGTTCTATGGATGCACAAAGCTCCATAATCTCAACATTGACAATTTTAATACGGAGAATGTATCATACATGAACGGAATGTTCGAAGGCTGCTCAGGTTTGGATACGCTCGATTTGTCTCACTTCAATACGAGGTATGTGCGAAAGAGTGGCTTTAACTACATGTTCAATGGTTGCAGCAGTCTTAGTTCTCTTGACGTATCCAACTTTACAACTGATAAGCCCAGCATGCAGCTGGATGGGTTGTTCAAGGGATGCCGTAGTCTTCAAACGCTTGACCTTTCCAGTTTCAGCACCGGTGGGGCATCTTCTGTTACCGATATGTTTGACGGATGCTCCGCGCTTCAGACCATCTATGTCAGCGATCTTTTCAAATTTAATAGCGTTTCAAGTTCAAATATGTTCCGCGACTGTCATTCACTGAAAGGCGCTATCTCCTTCGAACCTTCAACGATAGATAAGACTTACGCCAGCTACGTGTGGGGTTATCTCACCAAGAAGGTTGGCACGAATGGCAATGAGATCATTGGAGCCACAGGCTCCCCACTCACCATCGACGCACTGCCTTTGGATGACAGCAAGCCATACACGCTCTACGAAGACTGCGACGTGAACAATGCTACCTACGAGCGAGAGGTAAAGTCTGAATGGGCTACGCTCTGTCTGCCCTATACCATCCATCCCAGTTCGGAGGACAACACCTGCTACTTCTATACCCTGAAGTCGGTAGGAACGGAGAGTGTCGAGCTCGTGCGCGTGGAGGAAGGCGTGATAGAAGCAGGCCAGCCTGTTGTCGTTCGCAAGAAGAACGCTGATCAGACCAGCTTTCTGCGTCGTGAGTGGTACGGCTACTCCCGATGAGAAGGCGAAGGCCGTGAGAAATCCCAAGACGGGGGAGAATGATCAGCAGAATGCAGCGAGTGGTCAGCAGAATGCTGAGAGTGGTGAACAGAATACAGAGAATGGTCCTCGTCTGATCGGTACGTTTGCGCCCATCGAACTCAAGGACGACTGCTATTTCATCGCCAAAGACCTGTTCCGCCTGGTCAGCGACTACAAGCTTGCTGCCACCGGCGTGAAGATAGCTGCCTACCGCGCCTATATCCAGCCCGATGCTACGCAGAAGGGTGGATCCGCCCAGCTCACCATCGGCGTGGATGAAGGCACCAACCAGGTAGATGCCGCTACCCTCGTCGATCTGCTCAACGACACCGAGGCGGAATACTACGACGTGCAGGGCCGCCGCATCCCGCAGTTGCAGCGAGGCATCAACATCGTCAAGGTTGGCTCCAATGTCATGAAGGTCTTCTGCCCCCGATAACTTCCCGTAGCGACTCGCCTTTGCGCTTCGCTTCCCGCTTCGCCTCCCGCGTGTCGCCGCCAACAACGCATACTTTTGTGTTGTCGTGCTTCTTTTGAAAGTCAAAAGAGGGTGCGTCAAAAACGATCGTTCGTTTTGACACACCCTCTCTAACTATTTACATGGTGACTCGTCTCGCGGACGAGAAATTCATTTTAGTCTTCGTCCTTCTGCTCAGCCTCATGCTCGGCGATGAGCTTCTGCTGGATGTCGTTGGGCACCAGCTCGTAGCTTGCAAACTTCGTCGAGAAGCTGGCGCGTCCGCCCGTGAGGGAGCTGAGCGCGATGCTGTAGTTGGAGAGCTCCTTCAAAGGAATCTTCGCCTGCAACTTCTGGTAGCCAGCCTCGCTGTCCATGCCCATGATCATGGCGCGGCGGCCCTGCAGGTCGCTCATCACGTCGCCCATATAGTCGGCCGGCACATAGACCTCCAGGTCGTAGATCGGCTCCAGAATCTTCGGACCAGCCTGCTTGAAGGCGTCGGAGAAGGCGTGGCGCGCGGCGAGCATGAAGGAGAGCTCGTTGCTATCCACCGGGTGCATCTTGCCATCATAGACGATCACGCGCACGTCGCGGGCGTAGCTACCCGTCAGCGGACCGTGCTCCATGCAGTCCATGATACCCTTGAGGATGGCGGGCATGAAGCGTGCGTCGATGGCACCACCTACAACGGAGTTGATGAAGACGAGCTTGCCGCCCCACTCCAGGTCCACTTCTTCGCGGCCCTTGATGTTCATCTTGAACTCCTGACCGTTGATGTTGAACGTCGTCGGATCGGGCATGCCCTCGGCGTATGGCTCCACAATCAGGTGGACCTCGCCAAACTGTCCGGCACCACCCGACTGCTTCTTGTGGCGGTAGTCGGCGCGAGAGAGTTTCGTGATGGTCTCACGATACGGGATGCGCGGCTCCTCAAACTTCACGGCGAGTTTCTCGTTGTTCTCCATACGCCATTTCAGCGTGCGCAGGTGGAACTCTCCCTGTCCGTGAACGATCGTCTGGCCCAGTTCCTTGCTCTGCTCCACCACCCATGTCGGGTCCTCCTGGCGCATCTTGAGCAGGGCTGCCATCATCTTCTCCGTATCGCTCTCGTTGACGGCCTTGATGGCGCGCGAGTACTTGGAGTTGGGATATTTGATGAAGTCGAAACGCTCCTCCGTACCCTTGCCGTTGAGCGTGTTGCCCGTCTTGACATCCTTCAGTTTTACGGTGCAGCCCAGGTCGCCCGCGTTGAGCTGATCCACGGGGATGCGGTTGGCACCCGCGCAAGCGAAGATCTGTCCGATGCGCTCCTTGCTGCCACGGTCAGCGTTGGTCAGGTCGTCGCCTGACTTGATCGATCCGCTCATCACCTTGAAGTAGCTCACCTCGCCGATATGCGGCTCCATACCCGTCTTGAAGAAGTAGATACTCTCCGGACCGTTGGAGTCGGGAGACACCTCCTCACCACGCGTGTTGTGGACCTTCGGCATCTCGCTGACGAAGGGCACGACATTGCCCAGGAACTCCATCAGGCGCTGCACACCCATGTCCTTGTGGGCATCGACGCAGAACACCGGGAAGATGTTGCGCATCACCAAGCCCTTGCGGATACCCTCGCGCATCTCGTCCTCCGTGAGCGTCTCCTCCTCGAAGAACTTCTCCATCAGCGCCTCGTCATTTTCGGCGGCTGCCTCCACGAGCGCCTTGTGGAGCTCCATGGCTTTCTCCATCTCCTCGGCGGGAATCTCCTCGCGCTTCGGTGCGCCACCGTCCGGACCCCAGGAGAGCTTCTTCATGATGAGCACGTCGATGATCTCGTGGAAGTCGGGACCCGTCTGGACGGGATATTGGATCTGCACGCACTTCGGACCATAGATGTCCTTCATGCTTTGGATGAGTTGATCAAAGTCGCATTTGTCGCTGTCAAGCTGGTTGACGAGGAAGATGACCGGCTTGTGCAGCTTTTCGGTATATCGGAAGTTGTTCTGTGTGCCAACCTCCGGGCCATACTGGCCATTGATGAGTATGACGGCTTGGTCGGTGACGTTGAGGGCCGTGATGGCACCCCCCACAAAGTCGTCGCTACCCGGACAATCGATAATATTGAGCTTTTTGCCATTCCACTCTGCATGGAATACGGTGGGGAAGACCGAATAGCCGTACTCCTGCTCCACAGGGAAATAGTCGCTTACCGTGTTCTTGGCTTCTACGGAGCCACGACGCTTGATGATACCAGCTTCGAAAAGCATACTCTCGGCAAGTGTGGTCTTGCCGCTACCCGCACTGCCAATCAAGGCAATGTTTTTAATCTCATTTGTCTGATATACTTTCATATCGGATAGATTTAAGCGATTAATAATATCGTTATTTACTTGTAGGGTAATTGAAAGAGGACAGGCATTTCTGTCATTTCGCCCACTAAATTAGGCATTTTTTTTGTAAAAGCCAAACAACGACGGCAAAAGTGCTCTATTTTTTAAAATTAATTAGTACTTTTGCAAGTGAAATGACAGGATTATACATACATATACCATTTTGTGCCAGTCGTTGCGTCTATTGCGGATTTTATTCGACGACGCTTCCCGCGCTGCGCGATGCCTACGTCGATGCCCTCTGCCAGGAACTGACGTTGCGGGCGGAGGAATTGCCCGCCGACGAGGCCATCACGACGATCTATCTCGGGGGTGGCACACCGAGCCAGCTCACAACGGATCAGCTCGACCGTCTCTTCTCCTATATATATAAGGTATATAGGCCGCAGCCTGTCGAGGTGACGATGGAGTGTAATCCTGACGACATTACCCCAGCGTTTGCGGATTGGATTGCCCAATCGCCCATCGACCGCATCTCGATGGGGGCGCAGACCTTCTCCGACGACCGCCTGCGCTTGCTACGCCGTCGCCATACGGCTGCTGAGGTGCGACGGGCCACGACGCTGCTGCGCCAGGCGGGCATCGCAATATCTCCATCGACCTGATGTTCGGATTTCCGGGCGAGACCCTCGCCGACTGGGAACAGGACATCGACGAGGCCCTCCGTCTCGGCGTGGAGCATATCTCGGCCTATAGTCTGATGTACGAGGAGGGGACGACGCTCCATCGCTGGCTCAGCGAGGGGCGCGTTCAAGAGATCGACGACGACCTCTCGCTCCGCATGTACGACTGCCTGGTGGACCGGCTTACTGCTGCCGGCTACCGCCACTACGAGATCAGCAACTTTGCCTTGCCCCAGCGCGAGAGCCGCCACAATAGTAGCTATTGGCGAGACGTGCCCTATATGGGCCTTGGCGCCTCCGCCCATTCCTTCGACGGACGGCAGCGGTCGTGGAATGTGGCAGACATCGAGGCTTATATTGCTGCCATCGGTCGTGGTGAACGGCCCTGCACGGTGGAGGCCCTCGATCCCGACACCCATTATGAGGACGTGGTGCTGACGTCGCTGCGCACAGCAGAAGGTATTGATCTGGGCAAGATCCGGCGCGACTTCGGTAGCCAGCGCCTCGACTTCCTCTTGGCTGCTGCCGACCAGGACTTGCGCCAGGGCTATCTCGTCCGCGAAGACGACCACCTGCGCCTCACTCGCCGGGGCATCTATCTGAGCGATGGTATCACAGCGCGCCTATTTGTATGATCGTTTTGTCTCACTGAACGATCGTTTCACCGATCTTTTGAATCACCGAACCAAGCAGAAACTTATGATAGAGAAAACATTCGAGAAAAAATGGGCTGACAATCGTCAGCGCCTGTTGCAAGAAGACGAAGAGTATCAGCGCATCCTCCGCAGTTACCGCAAGCACAACTGGGCGGACGCATTGGTGGCGCCTGCCGCCCTCATCGGTAGCATGGAGTTTGTGGCGTGGCTGGGCGTCAAGTCGCAGGTGCTCAATTTTGTGATTTCCCTCGTCCTCGCCATTGTGTTTTTCTTTGTTTTCCTTTATTTCAAGGCAGTCAGGGTCAGTCGCAAGACGCTCGACGAGGTGGAGCAGCGCGTCAAGGAGGAGTATCGTCAGAAAGTAGGAGGGTAGGACATCCGTACGATGCGTCCACCAAGCAGCGGACGCATCGTGCCGATGTCTTTTTCCTTAGATGTCGAGATCCGGAGCCTTCTCCGCACCCTGCGCAGCCTCAAACTTCGTCATGCGCTCGAAGCCATACATACCCGCGAGGAGGTTGTTGGGGAAGCGGCGGATGGAGAGGTTGTAGCCCTGCACGCTCTCGTTGTAGCGGCGGCGTGCCTCGTTGATGCGGTTCTCCGTACCTTCTTCCTGCACCATCAGCGACTTGTAGTTTTCGCTGGCCTTCAGGTCGGGGTAGCGCTCCGAGACGGCGATGAGGCGGGAGAGCGCCTGCGTCACCTGGTTCTGTGCCTGCTCGAAGGCCTTGATCTTCTCGGGTGTGAGGTCGGCTGCGTCGAGGTGTATCTGTGTGGCCGCATTGCGTGCCTTCGTCACCTGCTCAAACGTCTCGCGCTCGTGCTTGGCATACGATTTCACGATTTTTGCCAGTTGCGGCATCATGTCGGCACGGCGCTGATAAGCCGCCTCCACATTGCTCCATGCCGTTGTCACCTCTTCTTGGTTGGACACCATGGAGTTGTAGCTGCTCACCAGCCACCCCACAATCATCAGGACTACCACGACGATAGACCCTACTTTCATTAGCTTCTTTGATTCCATATACTAATAGTTTTCTGATTATAATTCTGTTGTTGTCTCCGTAGTCTTGGTGGACTTTGGCTTCCTGTCGGAGCGGGTCCCGCGGAAGGCTTACCAGCCTCCGCCAGCACCACCTCCACCGAAACTGCCGCCTCCGAAGCTGCCGCCGGAGAATCCTCCGCCCCATCCGCTTCCGGAGTCGTTGGTGTGGCCCGGGTTGCCCCAGATGATGAAGGGGCCGCCAGAGCGTCGGCTTCCTCCTCCACCGCCGCCACCCTTGCCGCGGTTGTCCCTGCGGTTGAGGATGACGAGGACGACGACGATGCAGATCACGGTGAAGAGGACGATTGCCAGTCCTGCGCCAGCGTCCTCGTCGGTGTTCTCCTGGATCCCTGTCGTCCCGGTCTTCAGTTTCTTATAGACCGCCTGGGCCGTGGCCAGTACGGCCTGTCCGGGCTCTCCGCGCTTCATGTTGGTCACGATGCAAGCCCGCCCGATGTCGTCACACTCTATGTCGGTCAGGTCTTTCTCCAGACCCTCTCCCGGAGCGATGAAGTATCGGCGGTCCTCCACGGCTACGACCACCACCAGTCCGCGGTTGGTCTTCTTGCTTCCCACTCCCTGGCGGTTGCCCAGGTCCTGTGCGAAGCGAAACGTGTCGCCGTTGCTCACGCGCTTTACGATGACGAACACCGACTCCACGCCACACTGCTTGTCGAGGCGCAGGAGATAGCTGTCGATAGAGTCGCGCTCCGCCTGCGAGAGGATCTCGTCGGGGTCGCAGACGTAGCGGCGCGCGTCGGTGAGGTGCACCATCGGGATGTCCTCTGCCTCCCACGTCTTTGCGTCCAGTCCCAGCACCGTCGCCAGTAGCATTATCAGCAATATCGCTTTCCTTGTTCTCATATCTATTATCACTGTCAGTCTTTTGGGGTTTCTGTTCCTACCGTTCGTTGCACTTCATCTGCGCATAGCCTACCAGCTGGTCCGTGCGTCCGCCGATCGGTCGGTAATAGACCAGTGCTTGGTAGCTGTTTTCTGTTTGGTAGAAGTTACCTTCTGTGGGGAGCAGGGCAGGGCGTCCTGCCTCGTCGATCATCAATAGTTGATAGTTGTAATAACCCAGTTTTAGCGGCACGTTGCATTCATAGCTCTGTGTCTCGGCATGATATTCCATCCTGTATTGAGGCAGGAAGCGGTCCTGCGTGAAGTTGCCGTTCAGATAGACTGCCTCCTGAAAGGGCTTCTCGCAGCGGTAGCGGAAGTGTACCAGCAGGTAGTCGCTCTCCGTATTGGCATGGTAGTTGTCTGAATTGCGGATCACGAAGGCGCCGTCTGCGTCGGGGTCGTATATGTAGTTGGGGCGTGGCTCTCCCGTCCAGGGGTAGGCATGATACTGCGTGCCGTCCCAGTCGATGCGATCTACTCCCATGGCTGCCACGTCGGTCGAGAGGATCTCAAACTTCCGATACTCGTTGCCCGCCCAAAAGAGGTAGGCGCCGCAGTGGCTCCACCTCAGTCCGTCGGCCATCGTAT
>OBKR01001279.1_pt1 | contig 22512 bp, 19 predicted proteins | sample 1518991 | NCBI WGS metagenome assembly OBKR01 (sample SAMEA2452117, study PRJEB22498) | human gut metagenome | biome: human feces; feature: human gut; material: feces | place: Australia | collected 2012
CATAATTGATTCCTCCTGTAATTTTAAAATTTTGTATAATAATTTGTATAATAATTTTATTTTTCAGATGATGCCGGGGTCAGATGCCCCGACTTTATACCTACATATTGTTTTGCACTACGCATTTTCATTTCTCTTAATTCTAAGCTTTTCTGCATTCTCTTCAACTCTCTTCTTATTAAGAGGATATAAGAACCATAAAGCAAGTAAAAGTAATATCATTCCTCCCGCTGGTACAAGGCAGGTAATATTATATATTCCATCTACTACCTTTGGATCAAAGGCTGTTACTGAAGTATATCCTATTATTGAAAGAAGCACTCCTGATAAACCTGATGAACAAGCCTGTCCAAGCTTTCTTGCAAATGAATATACTGAATAAATTGTTCCATCCTGACGGACTCCAGTCTGAACCTCTGACTCATCAATTACATCTGTAATCATAGCCCATATAACCATATTGAACATTGAAGTTCCTATTGTAGCTACGATTATTAATCCTACCCATACCAATACATTGTGTGTATGAATTATGAATAATAGTATGAAGGAAGCTGCACTTATAAAGCATCCTATCATTGATAATTCTTTTTTACCTATCTTTGAAGCAAGCTTTACTATAAATGTTGAAAGTGCAAGTATAACAACTGTTCCTGCAAGACTTGCTATAGACATAGCCTTTATATTACCAAAGTAATTAGGATATACATAAGCATTCATGTTACTTAATGATAACTGTGCAAGTAAGAATACTAATGCACATACTATAATTCCTATTAATGACTTATTATGAACAAGCTGCTTAATAAGTTCCTTAAATGAGAACTTCTGTGTATTCTGTTCTACCTTAACTCTTTCTGTTGTCATATGATAGCAGAGCATATAACATATAACTGCGCCTATTGAACAGATTAATGCTCCAATCATCATCTTTTCACCAGATAATACTGAATTACCGGCTGCATCTGTATAATATACTACAAGTGGTAATATAACACCTATAGCTGTCTGTGCAAGTGTTGCACCAATTGTTCTCCAGTTAGAAAGTGATGTTCTGTCTGTTGGGTTATCTGAAATTGCAGATGCCATTGAACCATAAGGAATATTAACTCCTGTGTAACATACGCTTCCCCAGAGGAGATATGTGAAGAACATCCAGAATATCTTAAATCCCATTGGCATTCCCTTAAAATATGTTGCATACATCAGAAATGAAGCTACAGCAACCGGACCACACATACGTCTTATCCAAGGAGCGAACTTACCTTTCTTACCAGGTCTGCTTCTGTCTACTATCTGTCCCATTGTTACATCTGTTATGGCATCGACGAATCTTGCTGCCATCATCATAAGTCCTACAAGTGCTGCTGAAACTCCCATAACATCTGTATAGAACTTAAGTAAAAACATTGCTGATAACAAAAATGTAAAATCATTACCAAAATCGCCAAACATATAGCCCAGCTTATCTTTTATACCGAAAGGCTTTACCTTTCCATTAGTTTCTTTCATTGTATATCCTCCATTCTTATGCGAAATATATTTTGTATTCATCATTAATTGTTAAATAGTTTCTTTAAAGACGTCCTTAAATATTGTTCTGCACTTCGTTGTGCTGTTGTTTTCTATGGTTTTATAATACCCTTTTTAATTATTAACAGTTATTACTAAATTTAGTCTTTATAGTATAATTTTTACCTGTACAATTTTCACACTAAAAATTATACTATTGTATAATTAAATTGTACTAACATGTCAGTTGTGCTCATATTAACATGTTAGTGATTACATTTGAGACATGCTAGTTTTAAAGTTTATAATTGTTACAGATATAAATTTTTGTTTTATGCACATATCATAATTTTAAAAATTATTTTAAAAATAATAATTAATAGATAATATTTTATACAACTTATGCTATAATATGTAAATATAATGTAAAAATATAGCTTTTGGGGGAATATATATGGAATACAAAATATATTTAGATTATACAATCGAACTTTTATCGCAAATAAAAATTCCATCCTATATTATTGACACTCCTTACATATGGGATAATCAAATTGATGGTGGACTTAGAAATAACATTTTCACCCAGAATACTTATATGAATAATCAAGAAAACTTCAGCCAGTTCATCAGCTCCTATAACAGGGATAATACTGCATTATTTATACATGACAGCTTTTCATGTGAATATATACATATTAAGCTTCCAGACAGTGAAAGAATATTCATAGCAGGTCCATTCTCATATGAACGATTCACTAACCAGAGAATACTTGACTTATGTTCTTACAATTCAGTTCCTGTGCAGTATAATGAGTTTATGCAGCTGTACTACTCTGCTCTTCCAGTATTTGCTGATGAACGCTGTATTACAGCGATTATAAACTGCCTATGCAGCAAGCTTTGGGGTAATAATTATACTATTGAAAAAAAACATGTACTTAATAAAAATTCAACACAATATATGTATAAAGAAGAGGCACCAGAGCCTACAAAAAAATCTGTCGAAGCTCTGGAAACCCGCTATAAAAATGAAGCATTTCTTATGGAATGTATAGCACATGGAGATTATAAGTCTATTGAAAATATGGAGCGTCTTAACTCTTCTGATATAAAGCCACGCTTATCTGACTCTATACGTGACAGAAAGAACTTTATGATTATATTAAATACAATCTGCCGTAAAGCTGCACAGACTGCATATATACATCCAGTACATCTTGATGAAATATCGCGCAAATTTGCAATTAAAATTGAAGACTGCACATCAATCGCACAGCTTGAAGTATTAGAAAATGAAATAACAAGAAAATACTGTCTTCTTGTCCAGTCACACTCATTACGGACATATAGCAAGCCTATACAGAATATAATCAACTATATATCCTTCAATCTCACAGCTGATTTAAGCCTTAACGCTTTATCAGAAGAGTTTATGTTAAACAGTAGTTATTTATCAACGCTCTTTAAAAAAGAAACCGGAGTGACTCTTACGAACTTCGTCAACAATAAAAGAATAGAGCATGCAATATATCTGCTCAACACAACACAGTCTGCTATTCAGGATATTGCCGCACAATGTGGCATTAACGATGTGAACTACTTTACCAAGCTTTTTAAAAAGCTTAAAAATATGACTCCTACGCAATACCGCGAAATGATACAACACAAATAAGCTATAAATTAAAAAAGGCTGACGTAATGATAGTATATTACGTCAGTCATTTTTATCTTTTTAATATAATGATACAAAAATATGCGGATATACGGGGAATTTCTTTCATCTACTTCAATTTTTTTCAAAATATTCCGGATATATTCCCTTAAGCTTATCAAGTTCATTAAATATTCTGCTTATATGTGCTTTTATAACGCGAAGATACATTCTCTTATCTTTATTCCTTATCGCATCAATAAGCATATTATGCTCATCATTAGTCTTTACGCTTATGTTTTTATTTAACTCTGCAAGATATCTAATTCTGTTGTAATGGCTCATCTGTGTCTTTATTATATTCTTCGCAAGCTGTTCGCCGGAACATTCATATATTAATTGATGAAATTCATTATCTATCTCTATTCTTGGAATACTTTCTGTTTCTTCGTCATAATTAATAAGTCGATTATTAAGCTCTGCCATCTTATCAAGCATATCAGCACTTGCATTTTTAAAAATTGCATCAACCATCCCAATCTCAAGACTCTTTCTGACAAACCATTCCTGCTCTGAACGCTTACAATTAATACAGGCTACATACGTTCCAGACTGAGGTATAACCTTTAAAAGTCCTTCTTTCTCAAGATTAACTATTGCCTCTCTTGCAGGTGTCCTTGATACATTATATCTTAATGCAATCTTCTGGGCACTTATAGAATCTCCTGGCAAAACTTCAAAATTCATTATATCGTATTTTAATTTTTCATATGTTTCTTCATTTAATGATTTTTCCATAAAATTACAGCCTTTCTATATATAACAGCAATCTGCCATTAATATAAAAATATAAAACAATTAATAAAATAAACAGCAAAAGCCGTCCAGAACCAATATCCTGCATAATCTCTACAGCTCTGAACGGCACAATATGTTTATATTATATATAAGATAAGCATGTCAAACGTATATTATAACATCTGCATCACATTAAAGGTATTTCTTAAGCGTTTCTCTTACAGCACCTTTTCCTGATATTTCTTCGACAAACATTTCTTCAATCTTATCACCAATTCCTGCTTCATATAAATTTATACCAAATATATTAGCATTTGACAATAAGTTCTTAAGCTGACCCGTGTAAGATGATGACTCACCCCATACGATACCATCAAGCTGACATTTCAATTCATCAGCCATAGGGTCTGGGGATAATTCAAAAGCTTCACCATTATCATCAATGCCAAGAAGATACCTGCACCAGCCTGCAATCGCAAGCGGAATGGCAGTTAGTGCTCTGGCACTTCCATCCTTGGCAACATATGACTTTATAGTTTCACCATATCTTATGCCAACCTTCTGAGATGTATCTGTTGCAATTCTTTGAGGTGTATCAGGCATAAATGGATTAGGTATACGCACATTTATAACTTCATCTGCAAACTTCTCTGGGGCTATAATACCAGGATTAGTAACAACAGGCATACCCTCAACAAGCCCTATTCTTTTTACAAGCTCTGAAAGTTCCTTATCCTTCATCTCATCAGCTATAAGGTCATAGCCTAATACGCAGCCATATACTGCAAGTGCTGTATGCAATGGATTAAGACAGGTTGTAACCTTCATTCTCTCCACCTTGTTAACTGTATCCCTGTCCGTCATATATACTCCTGCCTTTTCAAGCTGTGGTCTTCCATTCGGAAATCTATCCTCTATAACAAGATACTGTGGTCCTTCTGCATTAACAAATGGAGCTATATAAGTTCTCTTTGATGTAATAACAGGGTCCATATCTTCAACCCCGGCTTCTTTTAACGACTCAGCCACAGTATCTGCTGGTCTTGGAGTAATCTTATCTATCATAGACCATGGGAAAGATATTGTATTTTCATCATTGACATATTGTACAAAATCTTCGCTAACAAAACCTTTTTTCTGCCATTCGCCTACCATATCTGTTATTGAATTTCTTAACTTTTCACCATTATGTGAGCAGTTATCCATAGACACAACTGCTAAAGGTGCCTTACATGTATTAAATCTTTCATATAAAAGTGCTGACACAACTGCCATAGCTGATGATGCCTTATCAGGACCATTATCTATATCACTTCTGATAAATGGAAAATACTCTCCCTTTGCATCTCGAAGTGCATATCCTTTTTCTGTTATTGTAAATGAAACCATCTGAAGCTGTGGACTTGCAAATATTTTCTTCAATCTTGACCACTCAGCATCTACTGATGACTGTGCCTTAACAGCCTCTGTAAGTGAACCTAATACTTTCTTATCAGTGCTTCCATCTTCCTTTAATGTAACTGCCATAACAAGATTGTCGAATGGCTTGTATATCTTATCAACTACATCATAATCAAATGTTTCAACACATGTAATTCCTTTATCTGACAATCCCTGCTCTAATAATGAGTCTGCTATTCCACCTATAAATATTCTGAAAATGTTGCCTATTCCGAAATGAACCCATACAGGTGCTTCCTTTGTAGCTGTTGCAACTTTTTCAACATCATATGATGGAAGCTTTATTCCAGCCTTCTCCCATGCTTCTTTATCTTTAATACCTTGTATTGAAAGTTTCATGCTAATCCTCCATTCCTATATACATATTCATATATAAAACCATATTCCCATACAAAATTTACTGAGCTGACTTATCTATAGCCTCCCACAGACCATTAAGATATGTGGCACCTAATGCTCTGTCATAAAGACCATATCCTGGCATAGCAACCTCATCCCATATCATTCTTCCGTGGTCTGGTCTTATGACTCCGTCAAAGCCTGTATCATATAAAGTCTTCATAATCTTATACATATCTATAGATCCATCAGATGATAAATGTGCTGCCTCTTCAAAATCTCTTGGAGAGTTGTACTTAAGATTTCTTACATGTGCAAATGGAATTCTGCCTCTGCAGGCCTTAATAATCTCACATAAATCATTGTTCTGGTTAGAACCAAATGAACCTGTACACAACGTAATTCCATTATAAGGCTTATCAACAGCATCAAGAAGTCTTGTAACTGAGTCCTTACCTGTCATAATTCTTGGCAATCCGAATATTGGCCATGCTGGGTCATCTGGATGAATACCCATCTTTATATCATATTTTTCACATACAGGTCCGATTGCTTCAAGGAAATATACAAGATTATTAAACAGCTTTTCTGCATCCACATCACTATACATTTCAAAAAGTTCTTTTAATCTGTCAAGTCTTTCCGGCTCCCATCCCGGCATAACAAAACCATTAGACATCTTCTCAACTGACTCTTTCATATGTTCAGGATCAATCATATCTACAGTATCCTGATTATAAGCAAGAACTGTTGAACCATCTTTCCTTACTCTTGCAAGCTCAGAACGTGTCCAGTCAAACACTGGCATAAAGTTGTAACATACCATATGGATGTCAGCTTCGCCAAGAGCCTGTAATGTCTTAATATAATTATCAATATGTTCATCTCTCTTAGCTGTACCTATCTTAATATCATCTGATACATTAACAGACTCAATACCAGCTATTCCAAGACCAGCATCACATACTACCTTCTTAAGCTCAGCTATCTCCTCAGGCAGCCATAACTCTCCCGCCTGCTTTCCAAATAGTGTTGTAATAACATTCTTAACTCCAGGTATCTGTCTTATCTGTTTAAGTGTTACACTGTCATAACCTGGTCCATACCATCTTAATGTCATATCCATAATGCTAAATCCTCCTTAAATTAAAATATAATCAAAAAATCACTTTATTATAGATGTACTTCGTATTATTAATTAATTCGTACACCAATTATCTATAAATATTATGCTGCATAATTACTTTGATGTCATCATACTAACATGTTAGTGCTGACATGTCAATCAATTTTTTTAATTTATTTTATATTCTTATATTCCCACTCATATACTATACCTTATAATATAAAAAAGACGTGTGAAAAATTTCTATTTTTCACACGCCATTAAAACTATATTATTATAAACACCTGAATATACTGCCTCTGAATATATTCTGCCAATCATAATATTCTGTTTGATATTATTTGTCAGCTTTTCTTTCTGTTATTTTTTATTATTATCTGTTAGTTCTCCTTTTCTTACTGCTAATAGCCATACCTACTGTCATTCCTCCAACAGATAACATAAGAAGCCATACAAATATACTGTTATTGTCAGCTGTATCCGGGGTTTCTTTCACTTCTGCAGCGGTATCATTAGCACCAGCACTGCCTGAGCCTGCTCCTGTATCATTCGAACCTGCATCACCTGAGCCTGCTCCTGTACCATTGTCAACCACATCACCTGAGCCTGCTCCATTTGAATTATCATTATCAGATACCTTCGCAATTACTGTATCTGCTTTCTGTATCTCGACATAGCCATTGTCTTCTACATAATATCTGTCACAATCTTCACAATACCAGTATTCAATATTACCTTCTTCTGCCTTAGTTGCCGCCTTTCCTTCTACTAACTTTAAACCTTTATGCACACCAAGATTATATGTTCCATATTCCTCATTACAGATTGCACACTGTGCTTTCTGTATACAGGTTGCCTCTCCACCTGTATGCTGACAATGATAAGCACATATCTTGCATACTCCTGCCTCCCAGATATGTTCCTCTCTTGCTGATACCTCTAAGCCACAACAATCATAGGCTTTCTTGTGTGTATCTTCGGTCTGCACCCACTCTGGATTTCCTGTATGCTTTGAAGGCTCTTTATCTGTGTATTCCATACCACAGTTTTCACATATTGCACCACTTGTACAATTAGCTTCCCCTCCTGTATGTACACATTTATAATCACAGATTTCGCATACACCGTCTTTCCACTTATGATTTTCTTTAACTAATGTTACTTTACCACAGCAGGTATATTTCTTCTCGTGTGTTGTTGTTGTCTTAATACATTCCTCTGTTCCAGTATGATTATTCTCATCTACTTTTCCATAAGGGAGATTACAAATAGTACAGACTGCTTTTTCTGTACAGGTTGCCTCTCCGCCTGTATGTTCACAGCCGTATCCACATACACTGCAATGTCCATTTTCCCACTTATGATTTTCGGCAGCTTCATATTCCGCACCACAACATTCATATTTCTTCTGGTGTGTATCTTCTGTCTGTACCAATTCAACGCTTCCACTGTGGTTAGATGGATTTAACGCACCATATTCTGAATTACAATATGTACATACAGCTTTTTTAGTACATGTTGCTTCTCCGCCTTCACAATCCTTAGTTTCTTCTGCTGTACAGCCCTGTATTGTACACTTTCTTGTATGTGTGCCATCACCATTAGACTTCCATTCACCATAAGTATGTTCTGTTTTAGCCGCTGTAACAATCTGTCCACATTCACATATTACAGGTGTTGTACAATCTCCATCGTCTGTACCACTATGCTCTGTCTTAGTACTTGTTACTTCACAGCCATCATTCTCACATACTTTCCAATGGTAAGTATCATCTTTTGACCAGCTATCACTGTACTTATGACTTGTCTGTGCAGGAAATACCTTGCCACAGATAGTACAAACAGAATCTTTAGTACAATCGTTATTGTTAGGTATATGATTTTCCAGTACCTTTATATAAAGCTGCACATTACAGCCATTATTATCTATTAATTTAATAGTCTGTTCTTTATCAGCATATGAGACAGTATAATAACCATTACTATCTGGTGTCAGCTTCTTATCATCAACTCTTACCTCTGTATAAGCCGGATCAGTTACTTTGAATCGTACTTCTTCACAATAATGACCATCATTAATAATTCCATCTACCAAACGATCTGGCTTATATTTAGCACTATAATAATATCGCAGCCTGATTGTACCTGATTCAAATATACCCTTTTTGCCATATTCCGCATTAATAAGATCATAATAAGATGAAATATTAAGATTCTGTGGCACAACAAACCCTGTTCCTACTGTACCATATAGCGTAATCGACTCTCTTAATGGTGTCTCAAAACTGCTATTACCATAACCATCTGTCCTCAGATAATCAATAATTACTCTTCCTTTTTCTTCTGGCACTGATACCTGCAATGAACTCTCCTTGTCTACAAGAATCATTGTCGTATACGCCGGCACTTTTACAGTCGAACCACTGACTTCACCAAGTGATACTAAACCGGCACTTTCCCCATTAGCAATAATCACCCAGTCTGCGGCCTCTCTTGAAGCTGGAATTGCAATCTCTTTATCATCAGCTGTATCATTATTCAATACTGCCATAGTGCTCCATTCACCTTCTGTTGTATTAGTCAGTACATAAGCTTCTTTATTATTACTAATATTCTGACTATCGGCAAGTGGTGAAAAGGCTTTTCTAATATCCATAAGACCTCTATAATAAGATACTACATCTGTATAATCTATACATTTCTGCCATTCAAGCACTGACTTGTCCTGCTGTGTTGTTCCTTCAACACTACTGCACATTTCTTCTCCTGCATCCATATATAATATTCCTGGTGTTGCATATTTCATTGCAGCCTGCTGTTTATACATTTTTATTGCTTTTTCATTTCTTGCTCCATATGTGCTTCCATTAATAGAACTAATTATATTATCATATATAGATGTCTTATTCTGTCTATCTGTCTTGGTATAATTATCGCCCCATATAACAAGTCTGGGATCTGTCTTTGCAACATTTTCTTTTACTTCATCTAACCATTTATCCAGTCTTGAATGATATGCTTTTGTGTCAAAGCAGTCAACTAAATCTATTGAAAATCCATCTATATGATATACCTCTGCCCAGTATTTCATGGAATTTTCAACATATTTACGATACATTGCACGCTCCGTGGCACACTCATTGTCATAATCAGTTGTAGTGTAATAAGTTCCATTCGTATTATGTCTGTAATAATAACCAGGAACTACTTTTTCAAATACAGACTCTGTTGGTGTAACCGTATGCGTATATGGCATTTCCATTACAACTGAAATTCCCGCGTTATGAAGTGCCTGAATCATTGCTTTACATTCTTTTATTATTGCTTCACTATTTGATGCATCAGAAGCATAATCCGGCTCCGGTGCATTAAAATTCGCAACTACATATTCATCATCAGAAGCATAATCTGAAAATGGTGCAAGTTGTACGGTTGTAACACCTAATTCTTTAAGATAATCAATACCTGATGACAATTCACCTGCATTATTTACAGTTGCACCTTTTTCTGTAAATGCACTGTATTTGCCATTTGATGTCGTACCTGATGATGTATCTGTTGAAAAATCTTTAATACTTACTTTGTATACATTATTAGCTTTGGCTGTATCTACATATATATGCTTATCATTCTCCCATCCATCAGGAGATACCATATCCGGATCTGTAATATAAGAACGCTTGCCATCTGCACTTACAGCCACTGAGTATGGGTCTGCAACCTGATATGTTGTATCGTGTGCACCAGTTATGTTTGTCGTAGAAATTGTATAATTGTAATAGAATCCTCTCCAGTCTCCTATAAGTGTTAATGTCCATACACCTGTCCACACATCTCTATTTCCATTAGCGAACATTTTTTCCAATGTAAATGATCCAACTTTAGATGACTCATCGTCATCATTCACACCTTTTCTGTAAATATTAACTTTTATATACGTTGCACTTGGTGCCCATATTTTAAAAGTTGTATAATCTTCAGTAGCCTCTATCCCAAGGTCTGAACCTTCATAAGTATAATTCTCATCAATATCGTCAGCACACTTATCATACCAATTATAAGTTCTCTTAGATGCCCTGCTGTTCTGGTTTGCAGCCGAACCTGCCACAGGTGCATTGGAGATAATCATACCTGCAGCTAATACCACTGCTATTATTTTTTTCAAATATTTCATAAACTCTCCTTTCTCTTATCGTACTTTCCCTGCAATAAAAACGTATGCAGTCTTTAAAAATATTACGAAAGCTTTATATGTTGGCATTATTATACAATAAAAAAACACAAAAAAAATGCCATCTGCGCGAAATGACATTTTTCTTGCGCGAATGACATATTTTTCTCAATATTCATTATATATGCAGTAAATTTTATTAAAATATGTTGTGGAACAGTATAAATTTTACTTATATATTATATTTATATACTATGCTTCATATGTATATATATCACATTTTCTATTAATACGACCGTTTCTAAACACTAATATGTGTTCTTTATATGTAATTGAGTCCTTGGAATACATAAATGGTTCTTCCCTGTATAACAGACACTCATATCCTGCTTCTTTGTATCTATCCAGTGCCTTAAGAGCCTTATTATGAACTATCTTATACTGTGCTTCCTCGTCACTGTTAAACGTCCTTTTGACATAATTGTCAGCTTCGTTCCGCACATCCATAATAAGCTTATCTATAAATCTGCTATGTGCCTTTCTATGAAACATAGCCGCAATAATATTACACTTAATTATGTCCGGTTTATTCAAATAGCATTTAAGCATACCTGCCATACGTTTATCGCCAACACTCACTGCCATATCTATAAGATAATTCACTGCGTCAGAATAAACTGCATCGGGATATGGCACATAATAAGCTTCTGGCACTGATTTATACTTCTTAATAGGTGGAAAATCTGCAAGCTGCATAAATATAAGCTCCTTACTGGTACAAGACGAGCTTCCAAGATATCTGTATTTATCCCTGACATCTGCAAGCTGATACTCCAGTTGTCTTAAATACTCATATCCCTTAACCCAAAAATGTCCCATACTGCCATAATTAAAATATGTAGTCTTAATACCTAGCTTATTAAATCTTATTGTAAATATATTCTCGCCGCCCTGATTAACTATAAGCATATATCCGTCACTAAGTGTTTCTATTCCAGCTACCTGTTCGCAGTCAATATCCTTATATTCTCCTGTCATTATAGAGTTCTCAAAAACAAAATAACTTTCAACTGAATCATTCATAAGATAAGCTGCATATATATCATCTTCGCCTTCCATATAAACAGGCTCGAACACACTAAGTTCAAATACCTGTGCAAGCTTTACAAACTCCTCTGGCATATCCTTAGTCAGTCCGTCAAGATATTCCATATAATATTCTATGTTATCAATCATTATTAATCTTACACCTGTTATTTACATATTTGTCATATTAATTATGTCTGATTTATTCAAAAAAATCAACTATCTTTCCATAACCACTATTTTATTAGACATACCGCACACTGCGGGAATTATTCCAAGCACATTATAAACAGGCATAATCACTTTCATACCCTCGACCAGACTTACATCACGCTTCCAGTTAAATGCTGGCACAATCTGCTGTAGATCTTTTCCATTTTTAACACCCCAGCTAAACTTGGCATTACTGCCTTCTATCGATTTTTCCTTCATATGCTTTACAAAGAATGGTGACATAGTTTCGATCATTACTGTTGACTTATTAAAGGCTTTTTCTATAATCGAAAATATCTCTCTTATGTCATTCTCGTGTAAATACATTGACAAACCTTCTATGATTACAAGCACATTTTCTTTATTATATTCAATATCATCTGTATATGAAATGTCCATTGCAGACTTGGCAATCTGGTATACAGGACCATTTTCTGTCAGAAAACGCTTTCTTATCTCAATTGTTTCTGGCAAATCAATATTGTACCAGTGCTTATATTTTCCCTGCATACGATAACATCTTGTGTCCATTCCACAGCCAATATTGACAACAACCGTATCAGAATGAGTATCCAGATATTCCCCTACCATCTCATCAAGTACAATAGTTCTTGCAATCACACCACTAGCCATAGTCTTATCATTATCTGCTTTGGAAAAATCGTAATCAAGCTTTTCCATTATCTCTACAGCTATGTCATCTTTGATTTTGGCATTATTCTTTTGGGTTTCCTTCGCCCTTGCATATAATGTCTGAATCATTGTTTCAGGAACACCGGTTATCTTTACTTTCTCTTTCATACCATATACTCCTTAAGCTTTTCTTATAACGCAGTGCATTCTCATACCTTTGCGTATCTCGAACTTTTCCACCTTAAGACCTGCCTTTTTGCAGCACTCCATAACTGTTTTTCTTCTGGCAGCCCTTACATCGCCATGCCCCAGCATATTAGCAATAGGAAGCTCTATATTATCCATAAACCACAAAAGCAGCCTGTTATCACTTGTCACATCTCTAAGTATTAATCTTCCTCCCGGACGAAGACATCTTTTCACGCTGTCAAAAAATGCCTGCGGATTAGGATAATGGTGGAAACTGTTGGAACATATTATTACGTCAAAAGCATTTTCATCAAAAGGAAAATTCTCACAATCACCAACAACAAATTCTGCATTAGGAATATTCTTCTTCCTTGCCTGTTCTATCATCGCCGGTGTTAAATCAAGTCCTGTGTAATGGCGGTCTGGATATCTTTCTGCCACTTTTGTAAATTCATCAACTGACAGCTTCTTATATTCTTCGTTAGTCATATTCAGCCCTCCTCATTTAAACAAATGTCATTATTAATTTATGTTTGATTAATCCTGCGTTCTGTAATTATAACTGTAATGTTCATATACTTCACTCCTTTTCAAGCTGCATTTGTTAGTTGTATCTAACTTCATTTTATGATACTCTATTTGAGGGATATTTTCAATATAACAATGCTCTGAAAAATGTTGCTCCGTCAATAACCATTCTGATAAATAACTAAAAAAACATATGCTTTCTTTTGATTTAGTTATTCCTTTTTTTGATATCAGATAAACTTCTTTAGTGCATAAGTCCCTGACTTGTTCTTGTAAAAAGTAATATATCTAATTCATTTTCAATTTTCTTAATAACTTTGCTTAATGCCTGAGATGATACAAATAGCTGTTCAGCAGATTTTTTATATTGTGCGGGACATATACTGATAAGAAATTTCCGTAAGATTTTATGCGTTGGCTACCCAGTTGCAAATGCTAATATAAGAATGTAGGAAATATGGCATATAAAAATGTCAGAAAACCTACATTCTTATTTTATATTTTTAGGTGTATTGTTACACTTCCTTATGGAGGTGAACACTGCATGAAAAACAATCTTTTATAACTTATTCCTAATTATATTACCACCCCACAACAATGGTCTATCTCGTGCTGTATCACTTGTGCCGTAAACCCGCTATACTTCCCGTGTTGTGGCTTAAAATTACTGTCAAGATAGTCAACCTCTATCTCCTCATATCTTATGCAGGGTCTGGCACCATATAATGATAAACAGCCCTCCTCCGTCTTATATTCACCTGACTTTTTAGTTATAACAGGATTAATCATTGCAAACTGAAATGGATCTGCTGCCACTGCTATTATTGACTTATTCACACCTATCATATTGGCAGCCATCCCAACACATATTTCCCTGTTTGCTCTTAAAGTATCTATTAAATCTGTCACAACCTGCTTGTCCGCTTCTGTCGCAGGCTGTGCCTTTCTTGCAAATATCTGCTTTCCTTTTACAATTTTCTTAACCATAATTATATCCTTCTTCCACCGACATTTTAATCCTAATATTCTTTGTCAATATTGCCTTCTATTCCATACATTTCTTTAAATTTTTCGATATCTGCTGACGTTTTTACAAGCATAATATCTTCTATTTTGCCAGTATGAATATCCTTAAATCCAGCCACCTGTTCACCCGTACATATGCTGGTTTTAATTACCGGTTTCATATGCTCTTTATCATATGAATACACTTTTGCCTTCTTTTTAAACAAACCCATATGATTTATCACTCACATTCTCTATATATTTTTTGCTTACTATTTTAATAAAATTTCGCTATATCCGAAACACTCTTTCTCTTAGGCATCTGCGCATCCTTTGTTCCATATCCAACTGCAATAACTGAAACTGCCTGCTCATTTTCTGGCAGATTAAAGAACTCTCTTATTGCCTCACCATCACGAACTCCCATAATCAGTGTATCAAGTCCTAATTCTTTAGCTTTAAGAACGAAATTCTCGTTTTGCAGTCCAAGGTCATAATAGCCCCAGCCGTTGGCACATTCATTAACTGGCTCACCTGATAATCTGTCAAATCCAACGCAGTTCTTTACAAATGTTGTTACAACAAGAGCTGCTCCCTCTGAATTGTTCTGATTGAATTCTGGCAGACACTTATGTCTGAATTCTTCAATTTTGTCGTCTGATAATATGCAGTAATATCTAGATATCTGCAAATTCTTCCACGAAGGTGCTAATATGGCCGCATTTATAATAGTTTCAAGCTGCTCTTTTGTAACTTTCTTTTCAGCATCGTAACTTCTCATACTTCTTCTGCTATTCAATACTTCCTGTAATTCCATAATAATCCTCATTTCTACGCATATTTTTGTACATAACGAGTTTGTGTCAAGTGCACACACACATAAATCTCACGTGTGAAAAATCTATTTTCACACCAATTCTCTTTTATACGCCATTTTTAATAAAATTTTGTATCAAGTGTATACTGCTGATAAAACAGCAAAAACAATAAACTATGATTTATTTCAAATATTTTTTGATAATTTTACTTCAATATCTTCTTAATCTGCTTTTCAGTCGCAGACGAATACAATATGTTCATATGTGAAACTATTTTCTGCCACGAAGCTTCCGGCTTTTCCTTATAATCAGAGGTAACATAATCATAACCATAGATATGCTCTATTGATGAATAAACAGCCACATCCCAGCCATATTCTTCACCACTTTTATTAATACGCTTCCTAAAATCGCAGTTACATATATACATCTGCATCATAAGATTAGCAACTGCGCCATCAAATCCTTTTTCACCATCTTTGCCGTAGCCAGCCTGTTTCTTTAACTCATTAGAAAATATTTCGTTATCTGCATTTTCTTCCATAAAATGCTTCATAATCTTTTTATATTTAAGCGGTGCTTTTCCATCCTCATATAACGCATCAAAATCGTATCCGTCACGCCTGTAATTTGCAAATGCAGGAACCCATTTTCTTGATACAAAACCTGCCTTCTTTCCGAAAAACTTTCCATAGATTATATCGTGCTGTCTTGCTATAACCGCACGCCACAGCCACGGGTCATATTGCTCATCATCACACCACCAGTACTCAGGTGCTGTCAATTCTTCCAGAGAAAATCCTTCTATTTCATTCTTAAACAGAGGCAGAAAACCAACATCATTAATGTGTTCGATTGCTTTCTCAACTGTATGTATACACGCTGGATTGTCCCACTCAAGTCCGTGCATAATCCATTCGCCTGATTCATTTCCCATATATTTTACCGCCCAGTATTTTCATATTTATGATGTCAGTGTAAAAATTCATTTTATTACACATTTTAAAACAACTTATCATTCTAACTAGCTGATATAATCTTTTGCAAAAATTCTTCAATAATATCCAACACATTATCACTAAAGAATTCACTTCCACCGTGGTCAGCTCCCTCAAGCAAATATAACTTCACATCTTTATTATATTTCTTTAAAGCCTCATATACAACAACACTGACCTTTGGATTTATTGTACGGTCTTTTGTTCCGTGAAACATTAATATTGGTGGCAATGAAACATTTTCACTTATATTACACTCAACCGACATAGCTCTGCATAACTCAGGATTCTTGTCTGTGGTGTGATAATCTGCAAATGCAGTGTCGTACCATTTATATGCGCATATTGACATTCCCTTATTCTTCCAGTAATCAGCCGCCTTTTCAAATTGTTCGTGTGTCATAAAAATGCCTCCCAACATAAATAAAAGAGCGTGACTATTAATCACACTCCCTCATTATAGCATTATTCACCAAAATCAATATCTACTGCTCCATTTGCATATTTCATATACTCAAAAAGCTTAGGTGCTGAAAGAAGTGTAAGTGGATCTCTTTCGTGCTCATCATATTCAAACATCTCAGCCGCCTGCTTTATTTCTTCATTAGAAAGCGAATTCATATACTCTCTTAATTCCATAACTGTCATATTAAAAAGTTCTTCCTGACTCTTCATCGTTTAATTCTCCTATCTTATATATCACATTCGGGATTATTATACACATTCCCATCTATACATTAATTATAATAACATTGTACACAAACATATATGTCATACTTCAAAACTATACATACATATATTATTAATCTCCATAACCTGTATAGATTACCTTGCCAGTATTCCATAACTCAGCTGTCTTCTTCGCAGCTTCAAGCTTGTCTTCGTCATTATTATATCTGAATGTTGCTGACTGACATCCACAATCCAGGCAAGTTACATAAAAACCATGGTCTACTTCCTCTAATAACGAAGGTCCTAAACATCTTGGACAATCCTGTAGATCTATCATTTCATAAATTTCCATTTTATAATACCTCTCTTAGCTGTTCTGTTATACTTGATTTAAGCTCAGTAAATAATATTATATATGATATTAGGTAATTTTTAAAGGCTATCTTTATTATAAACTTAATCATTCGTAAAAAGGAGTGCGATACTTAAACCACACTCCTTAAGAATTACTTTTAATAAAAAGAGTTTTATGCTGGTTATCAGCATCGATACCCAGTTAAGATATCCATAACAACGTGGAAATATACTCAACTTAATTAAAAAATCAACGCAAATTATTATTTTTCATCTAAAATCCCCTTTTTCACCTACTTCTAATGTATCCCTTAACTCCTGCAAACTATCCTCTATTTTATCAACATCTATAAAATATAAATTTACTGTAGTTCCATCTCCACTTTCAAACCGGATAGGCTTATGATTTCTCATTTCATCATTTACTGGATATAAAAGCCATATCTCAGAAGTACCATATTTCTTAGAATAAGCATACATCTGATACATATCTTGTTGTGAAATGCCATAATTATTTTTTTCATTATTAACCAAGCTTTTCCATTTAGTATCTAAAACCACTATGCGTTCGCCTTTCTTAATGACAATATCTGGTCTAATGGCAAATTGACGCCTTGGTTCTATGAAAAGATAATGTCCCCTATCCTGACATGATACAGTCCAACCTTCCGGGCTCATTACTTTCTTAATTTGTTGTGCCACATAACTCTCATATATTGATTCCATCGGGAATAACAATGCTCTTGATGTTGTACTTCCTGAAAATGTTGTAAAACTTTTATTCATCAAAAACACTTTCGACCACTGCATTAGCACTTCGTAGTCCTTTGTATTTCTGTTAATTACAACCTGTGAGAAATCCTTTGTACAATTGACAGAAGCATCTACCATTTCAAATGCTGTTAGTAACTGTCTGATTTCTTTTGAATTTTCTGCACTTGTTGTCAATTTCTGCAACTTTAAGAGGGTAGCCTTTATTAGACGGTTTTCTGCACGATTTGGATGAAATTCTTCATAGGAAACGTAAAAATGCTCCTTATGTGCTAAATTCACTCTCACATTCTCGCTTACAAGTAGTTTCCCCTTATAGTAATGCAAGTTATCTTCCTGCTCAACATAATTTGACTTTATCCCCCGCTTTACCAGTTGTCTTACTTCCTGTAGATACATATTAATAAACAGTTCATACAAATTCATCTGAGCTACATTTAAAGAAGAAGCATTGAACACTTTACTGGGAAAATTCTTCATACTGCAAAGCATTTTAAGAAATACTCTCTTCGTTTTCACATTTTCTTCGTCTTCCTCTCCAAAAGCTATCTTAGGAAGCACTTGAATTTGAAAACCATTCTTAAGCTGAATCAACCCAACATAATTTTTTATAGTAATGACTTCTCCGACATTACGCCTGTAACCAATTTTCATAAAATCAAGTGCATCTGCACTATCCGCATCTCCAGTAAATTTATGGATAAACGCTACCAGATTATCAAACTCCTTCTGATTCAAATACTTGTATTTTTCATCATCTTTATAATCCTCATTACAAATAATAGTGTCAAATTCTTTCACTTCAAATGGTTTATCCACGTTATCACCACACTTTACAAAATTTCTTTATAACTATTAATATTTTCAAATGCTTTAGAATTGATTGAATATTTCTTTTCTGGAAGATCAATAACATCTTCCACATTTCCTTTAAAAATATTCTTTGCTACAACTTTTTCATCAATAATAAATTTCAAGCTGTCATCGCTCTTCGCATTATCTCCAAGGACAAGCTGTATCTTTTGATAATCTTCATAGAAATATTCCTGTAATAATGGAATTACAGACTTTTCAAAAATAGACTGTAACTTTTCAAGTGTTGCATCATCTTTAAGGTCAGTAAAGAAAGCGTGTCCAATAGTGTGCTCCCTGTCATATAAGTACTCGATTCTTTCATTAATTTTATCAAGCATTGCTGCCACATCTAAATCCTCTACCTTATCTGCATGAATTTTTCTAAGTACATCAGAGTCCGGCATCATCTCAACAAATTGAAATCTTCTCCGAAGAGCTGTATCCATCAACGCAATCGATCTATCGGCTGTATTCATTGTTCCTAAAATATATACATTAGATGTCACACTAAATTCATCACCCGAATACGGCAGTATAGCTGATGCTGCTTCATACATCCCCGCTCTTTTTGTACTTTCAATTAATGTAATCAATTCACCAAATATTTTTGATATATTTCCTCTGTTAATTTCATCAATAATAAATACATATGGCTCTGTATTTTCTTCAATTACTGTACTTTCTATACCCGTACTTGTACGAGTAATACTTTTCGCATTGTCACAAAACTTCTTAAACACTCCCGGTTCTATTGTATATCCAATGTCCTGCTTATTTTCATCAATAATCGGTTTAATTCCCTCTATAAATTCTTCATATCCATACGACTGATGAAATGTAGTAAATGATATTCTTCCAGCCTTCTTCAATTCGTTATATCTTGTCATAACTGCATCGTAATCTGTAAGTTCATCCACTGACTTCCCATCGCAGATTGCAACAGCGTATATAACAGAATTATATGTCTTACCTGTTCCAGGAGGACCATATAATATTAAATTCTTGTCAAACTGTTTATCTACTTCTTTCATTTCCTGAAACACCCCTCTTTCCTCTAACATTTTAATAGCTTCCATCAAAGGCTCTCTTATTTTATAACTAAATACCCCCTCGTCACTGTCTTCCATGGCTCTCCCATAGAATAGCACCGACCAATACTGATTTTTACCGGACTCCCTTATGTATAATGGACATTGCGTTTCCTTATACACTGCCCTAGCTACATTGATTGCATTCGTATTATAATGTGCTACACTATTTCCATATTTATTTGCTATCTGCTTGCAGCTTCCTGCTCCACCCATTATGTACAAATAATAAAGAGTGTCTAACCATACACGTTTTACAATATTCTCATTGTCAAGAATTCTTTCATATTCTTCTGCTGTAATCCCAGGATTATATTCATTAAGACTTGGATAATAATCAGTTGCTCCTAAATAGTCAATATTAGTGTGTTGTCCTGCTTTTCCAATCTCCCACGCCGTAATATCAAATATCCTATAATTTTTCACAGTAAAATATTTATCACGAAATGCCTTAACAATTCTTACATTTTTGATATATGTACATAGTTCTGTTTTACGTTTAATATCAATATTGAAATACACATAAATATTGTCAAATCCCATATTACTATTAAAAATAGGAAAAGTCATAGGTTTCAAACAATGAAGTACCATAGATGCTGATGCAGCTCGCATTCCGTGAAAGCCCTCATTTAATGTCCGTTCACATCTATTAAATATTTCCTCATCATTAGAAAGGCTCTTAATATCAATACACATTTGAATAAAGTCTTTTGGTGAGTGTTCGTCTGTTTTATTTTCAAATGTATAAAATCCGGTTCCGAACATACCAAAGTTAGCATTGTTCTCCCTATTATTGGCATATTCTCCACGTTTTGCCCTCTCTCCAAGTTCATACAACAAGTTTTTCAATCTGTTTTTTTCGCTATCAGGAAGGTGACTAGCATCTATTGTTTTCTTTTTTGCATCAAATCCATGTTTCCAAGTTCCCACGCACATAAGATATACTAAATTCAAATCCCTATAATCACATACAGATAAATCTCCCATTATTTCATATGCATTTATAACCTCTCTAATTAATTCATATGTTGCATCATGAGTATCGGGTTCCATTTCATCTGCGTGAAGCAATTTCTGGACAATATCTAAATATTCCTTTAATTCAGATGATACTCTCACTGGACCAATCGGAGATTTAAAACCATATTGCTCTAATCTACTCATTTCAAACAATTCTGTTGAAAATTTTTCAATCATTTCCAGCTGTATATATCGTCCCTTTAAACCATCAAATTTACCCGACTTATTAAATTTACTATCATCTATAGTTGGTACTACTTTATTAACAGCATTTACTTTGCACTTAATTTTTATAGCACGGACTGTATTTGAAATATATATGTAAACAATATCTCCTACAGCAATCTTGACACTTTGTGTCCAATCTATTGAACCTAACACCTGAGATTCTCCAATAATATCATATTTATCTGGATTACCTGCAATAATCCATTCCGTATTTTTTTCATTATCTTCTTTTGGTTTAGCCAAACATATCACCTCAATTCAAAAAAGTATACAAACTCTTGACTTTTATTTTATCATATTTGTGCAGGGTTTACATCTACATTCTTTAAACTATAAACTTCTTTACCAACCTCTACATCACAAAAAACCGCCAGTAAAAATGCCATTTCCAACATTTCCACCAGCGGTTTTTATAATTTTGATTTACCCGATTACCCCGCAATTAATTCTGCTTATGAATAATCTTCTTAGGACACTTCTCAGCACACTTGCCACAGCCAACGCACTTAGACTGGTCGATGTGTGCGATATTGTTCTCTACAGTGATAGCACCATACTCACACTGCTTTGTACATAACATACAGCCGATACATCCAACTGAACATACCTGCATAACATCCTTACCCTTGTTCTGTGAAGAACAATTAACTGCGTAAGATGCCTTGTATGGAATAAGCTCGATAAGATGTCTTGGACATGTAGCAACACACTTGCCACAAGCCTTACACTTTTCCTTATCTACTACAGCTACACCATTAACTACATGGATAGCATCGAATGGACAAGCCTTAACGCATGAGCCATAACCCATACATCCGTATGTACATCCCTTAGGACCACCATTAGGTGCTATGTTCATCATAGTACAATCCTGTACACCAGAATATACATAGTTATTCTTAGCCTTGTCACAGTCTCCGCCACACTTAACGAATGCTGTCATACGCTCCTGGCTTCCTGCCTCAGCACCCATGATAGCTGCTATCTTTG
>OBKR01001298.1_pt1 | contig 22185 bp, 14 predicted proteins | sample 1518991 | NCBI WGS metagenome assembly OBKR01 (sample SAMEA2452117, study PRJEB22498) | human gut metagenome | biome: human feces; feature: human gut; material: feces | place: Australia | collected 2012
GGCTTCTTCCATCTCTCCCGCACCCTTAAGCAGTTCTTCCACGTTCATGCCGATAGCGGCAGCCGTAACAAGCCCCGGGTCCGTAAGCACGCTGAAACGCCCGCCAATGCCGTTTTTAATATCAAAACACCGCCAGCCATGCTTCTGTGCCAGCGCAAACAGCGGCGAACCGGCTTCGGGATTGCGGTCTGTAACGGCTGTAACTTCGGTATCGAACATAACGCTTTTATTGCACGCTTCATAAAAATAAATAAACGAAGCCAGGGTTTCGAGCGTTGAACCGGATTTGGAAATCGGCACCAGCATTACCTTAAAGCGTTTTTTCTTAGGCCAGGCATGTACCGACCAGTAACGCAGCTCGTTCATAATTTCTTCGCACTGGCCTGCGTCCAAATTATTGCCGGAAAAATAGATGCGCGGATATCCGTTGCGGCGTTTTTCACCCATAGAGTTCCAGCTCGGCCCGGCGCCAATATCAAATAATACCTTATTGCCCAAATACGATCCGCCAACTCCTAAAAATACAACCGCATCAACATTCGTGCGCAAATAATCGCCAAAATCTTTTAATTTCTGCAAAGATACCGGCGTATTGGGATTGCCGTTTTTTATTTCCGGCAAACGCGTAAAATATACGGGTTCAGGCGTGCCATCTTTTGAAAGATGGTTATAGGCTGTGCCGCTGGCGCGCATTTCGTTAACTGCGTCACGGGCTTTTTGCATGGCAGTTTCCATTTCCTGCAAATCTTCTGTTTTAATTCTGCCTTCACCCAACATGTTGGTATAATCAAAAACAAAACCGCTGTTTAAAACAAGCTTATTTGCAAATTCCACGTACTCACCATCCGTAAAGTTATTTTTGTGCTACACGTACTTCAAACATGCGCTGCCACGGCAGATTAAACTTATATTCGCCAACAGTTTTTTCCGTCATAAGCGGCGCTGCGGTATTCTTCATTTCTTTTGCAATCAGCTTCTCTGCCGCTACAAGCTGCTCGCTGTTAAGCCCGCTGTTTGGCCAGTGGTTGGGCCAGATTAATTCTGCCGATACTTTCATACGTACATTGGCCTGATAAGCCCAGTCATCAAGATAACGAATATTAAGCAGATTATCTTTGCTGGCTTCCGTCATACGCGGTGCCAAAAGCCCCTGCGACAGAGCAAAGCCGATAGTATTTCCGGCAGTGTTCCAGCCGCCGTAAGCTGCTACCCTGTAAGCCTTGCCTTCATTAAAAAGTTTTTTTACCAGCGCATTATCCGCACCGTTGCCGTAGGCAATATCGGCAACCGCAACAGGCTTGTCCTGCTGAATAAAATAATCCAGTTTTTTCATAAAGCGTTCCTGCTGTCTGGTTACGGTACCGTTATTTGAAGGTGCTGAAGCCTCGAGCGTTACTCCGCTTGCAGGCGTGTTTACCAAAAGCACCATATCCGCACGGTGCAGGTATTTGGTAGGCCAGCCGCCAACGGCGTGAATATGTTCATTTACGCTAATATCCACGGGGTCATCTTCATACGAAGGAATGGTATTTTTGCCTTTGCCGTCGCCATATGCTGCAAAAACCATAGGAATATCATAGCTCAAACGGTTTGCCGCTCTGTTCAAAAGTACCATGCCAAGCTGGTCTGCACCGGCAAAAAAGCGGATGCGTTCTTTCGGCAGCTCGCTTACAAGAATGCCCATTTTGCGTGCTTCTTTATGCGCCTGCGAAAACTGTGCCGTATCGTCGCGGCCAATCAGCATGTAATCAAAGTCGCCGCTTTCCACGCCATGCAGTAAAAGTTCCGTCATTTCAATATTCAAGGCACGGCGTTTCATATTATCGGCGCGCACCTCAGCCGGAATTTCTTTTCTCAGGCGTTTTAAATCTTTGCGTTCACGCCTTGTTATTTCTTTTAAATCTTCCCTGTCCTCAAGTTCGCCCAGCTGAAAAATACGGCTGCCCCATTCAGCGTAATAAGGCGGTTCTACCGGAGCAGCACTGGCACGCGGAGAACGCATGATGGTAGTAAAAACATAAACCAATGGGTCGCCGCCCAAATCTTTTAAATTTACAAGACGCTCTGCGCGTTCCTTTAAAACATCATGGCTGATATGATGCGTGCGTGAATCAACCAAGCCACCATAAAGCATGGCATCAGAAGACACAATAACCGCATTTGCCAGTGGCGCACGTTCTGCCAGCCATTCATATAATTTATCCGGGTTGCCGCTGTGATGATTGGAAGCAATATATTCTTCCGGCGGCGTTTCCACGTTCCAGCCTGCTGCCTGCATGCTGTTTACGGAATATTCCAGGCATACCGGGCGGTTATCGAGCGGCACAAATAAAATAGTTCCCCTGCCTGCCGCTCCGGCTGTATTTAAAAGCGTTAAAAATAATATGCAGCATATAAAAGAAAGTAATTTTCTTAACATTGGCAAAATCCTTTCGGGTTATATATAAAAAATCTCCTGCTGTAAAATTCTACAAGCAGGAGAAAAATCCTTTAAGTTTTTACTGTTTGCCTAAATTAAAGCGGCTTAAAAAGTCCTTGGTGCGCTGGTTTTTAGGCGCAGAGAAAATTTCTTCCGGACTGCTTTCTTCTGCGATAACGCCTTGGTCAATGAAAATTACTCTCGAAGATACATCACGAGCAAAAGCCATTTCATGCGTTACAATTACCATCGTCAGGCCTTCGTCGGCCAGTTCTTTCATAACAGCCAAAACTTCGCCAACCATTTCAGGGTCAAGCGCCGAAGTAGGTTCGTCCATTAAAAGCACTTCCGGTTCAAGCGCCAGAGCACGGGCAATGGCAACACGCTGTTTCTGCCCGCCGGAAAGCTGATGCGGTTTGGCATTAATGTAACTTGCCATACCTACATGTTCCAAATACTTCATTGCCGTACTGTGTGCCGTATCCTTATCTTTGCCGAGCACTTTAACCTGCCCGACCATGCAGTTTTCAAGCACGGTCATATTATTGAACAGGTTAAACTGCTGAAATACCATACCTACTTTGGTACGGTACAAAGCAAGGTTTTTAAAACTTTCCAGTACATTTTGCCCGCGGTAGGCAATAACGCCGCCCGTAGGCTGTTCCAAAAAGTTAACGCATCTGATAAGCGTGGATTTGCCGCTGCCGGAAGGACCTATAATACAAACAACGTCACCTTTTTTTACATCAAAACTGATGCCTTTTAAAATTTCACGTTCACCAAACTGTTTTTTCAAATCCTGAACGGACAACAGCAATTCTTTTTCGTCTGCCATTTCTGTTACCGCCCTTTCTTGTTAGTTACCTGAAAATGGCCGCACGGGTCAGCCATAGGGTCATACTCTACCAACTGATAATCTTTCGGACCGTCCATTTTGCTTTCCAGCCAGCGTAAAATTCTGGAAGCTGTAAAAGTCATAATAAAATAAATTACGCAGGTAATAAAGAAAATTTCAAAGTATCTGTAATAAACGCCTGCCGCCGATTTAGAAGCAAAATAAAGCTCTGTAACGGAAATAACGTTCAATACGGAAGTATCCTTGATATTGATAATAAGGTTGTTGCCAATCTGCGGCATAATATTGCGCAGAGCCTGCGGCAAAACTACATAGCGCATGGTCTGGAAATGGTCCATACCGATAGCAACGGCAGCTTCGCGCTGGCCTTCATCAATTGATTCAATACCGCCGCGCACAGTTTCTGCCATGTACGCACCGGTATTAATGGAAACAACAAGGAAACCGGCAAACATTGCCGACATATCAATATCAAACAGGCTCATCGCACCATAATATACAACCATTGCCTGTACTATCATTGGTGTACCGCGAAAGATTTCTACGTAAGAAGATAAAACGGCCTTCAAGCCTTTAACAAGTGCCTGTTTAAAAGAACTGCCGTTGGGGTCTTCGGGAATTGTCTGGCAGATGCCTACTGCAAGACCGATTACACAGCCGATAAAAGTGCCGACCAGTGCCAAAAGAAGGGTTACGCCTGCGCCCTGCAAAAGAGTGGCGCCGTATTCATTCAGCAGAAAAACTACCCACGAAAAGAAAGAATCGGGCATTGTAGCCATAATTTAACCACCTAACATTAAGTCATTAATACAATCGAAATAAATACGGAAAGAAGGGGACGGATTAAACCGGCCCCTTAAAAAGCATAAGTTAAATATTATTTTGCCAGCGGCTGTTTCTGAATAGCTTCATCCATCATTTTATCGAAATCAGCAGGGGTCATTTTGCCAAGAACTGCGTCCATAGCGTCTTTCAGTTCTTTGTTGCCTTTTTTAATGGCAATGCCGATTTCAACATCTTCTTTAGAAGTTTTAAAGCCTTTGTCTTCCGGGAACTGGAGAACGGTCAGTTCTGGGTTTGCAAAAGCAGCAGCTTTGGCAGTCGGGATATCGGTTACGATAAGGTTGCATTTACCGGAGGTTAAAGCAACAATCATGCCCGGTACATTATCGATGGCAGGCAGTTTGTTAACTTCCGGAACCTGGTCAATCTGGTCATACCAGATGGTGTTCAGCTGGCTGGTAGCAGTTGCGCCGCGCAGTTCTTCAACGCTGGTTGCCTTTGCCTGCGGGGTGTCTTTTCTAACCAGTGCAACTACATTTGCATAATAATACGGTTTGGTAAAGTCTACGGACTGTTTGCGTTCGGAGGTAATGGACATACCTGCGATGGCAGCGTCAATTTTGCCGCTTACAACAGCCGGTGCAAGACCGTCCCATTCAATTTTCTGGATTTCCAGTTCAGCGCCCATGGAGTCGGCAAGTTTTTTGGCCATCATTACGTCATAGCCATAAGCATATTCGTTGCTGCCCGCAATTTTTACGGCACCGCCGTCAGCACTGTTCTGAGACCAGTTATAAGGAGCATAAGCACATTCCATACCAACTTTTAAAACTTTTTTGTCTGATGCTTTATCGCCGCCGCAGCCTGCAGCAAAAATCATTGAAGCTGCCATTACGCCGGCAACAGCACAAAGAGCCAATTTTCTTAAATTCATATCAAACAGCACCTTCCTCTAAAAACATTATGAGATAATTTTACCTTTAGATTACAAATATGTCAATCAGGTAAAATCAGTTTTACATTTTTATAATATTATTTTACGTAATTATTCATGCTGTTGTCTTTAAGAATAACGTCGTGTGCGCCGCCTTCAACAATGGAAGTTGCAGATACCAGCGTAATTTTTGCTTTGGCCTGCAGTTCGGGAATATTAAGCGCGCCGCAGTTGCACATGGTGGAACGTACTTTGTTAAGGGTAAGGGTTACGTTGTCTTTCAGGCTGCCTGCATACGGAACATAGGAGTCAACGCCTTCTTCGAAGGAAAGTTTCTGTGCGCCGCCCAGGTCGTAGCGCTGCCAGTTGCGGGCACGGTTGCTGCCTTCGCCCCAGTACTCTTTCATGTAGTTGCCGTTGATGTTAACTTTGTTGGTCGGGCTTTCATCAAAACGTGCAAAGTAACGGCCCAGCATCAGGAAGTCTGCGCCCATTGCCAGTGCAAGAGTCATGTGGTAATCGTAAACAATGCCGCCGTCGGAGCAGATAGGCACATAAATGCCGGTTTCTTTATAATATTCGTCACGTGCTTTGGCAACTTCAATTACTGCGGTTGCCTGGCCGCGGCCGATACCTTTCTGTTCACGGGTAATGCAGATGGAGCCGCCGCCGATACCTACTTTAACAAAGTCTGCGCCGCATTCGGCAAGGAAGCGGAAGCCTGCAGCATCAACAACGTTGCCTGCGCCAACTTTTACGCTGTCGCCGTAATGTTCACGAATCCATGCCAAAGTGATTTTCTGCCATTCGCTGTAACCTTCGGAAGAGTCGATGCAGAGTACGTCAACGCCTGCGTTAACCAGTGCCGGTACGCGTTCTGCATAGTCGCGGGTGTTAATGCCTGCGCCTACGATATGGCGTTTTTTGCTGTCCAGAAGTTCCAGCGGATATTCTTTGTGGGTTGCATAATCTTTACGGAATACCATGTACAAAAGACGGCCTTCGTCATCAATAATCGGCAGGGTATTCAGTTTGTTTTCCCAGATGATGTCGTTAGCTTCCTGCAAAGTGGTTTCTGCCGGAGCGGTAATCATTTCGCTGATAGGAGTCATGAATTCTTTAACTTTGGTGTTCAGGTCCATGCGGCTAACGCGGTAGTCACGGCTGGTAACAATGCCTTCCAGTTTGCCGTTAACGGTACCGTCGCTGGTAACGGCAACAGTGCTGTGGCCGGTTTTTTCCTTCAGGGCAATAATATCAGCCAGGGTGCTGTCCGGGCGGATGTTGGAATCGCTGCTTACAAAACCTGCACGGTGGGTTTTAACTCTTTCAACCATTGCAGCTTCGTCTTCAATGGACTGGGAACCGTAAATAAAGGAAATGCCGCCTTCTTTGGAAAGGGCAACTGCCATTTTATCATCAGATACAGACTGCATGATAGCGGAAACCAGCGGAATGTTCATGGTAATAGCAGGTTCTTCGCCTTTTTTGAATTTAACAAGCGGAGTTCTCAAATCTACATTTGCAGGAACACATTCACTGGAAGAATAACCGGGAACTAAGAGATATTCACTAAAAGTATGTGCGGGTTCATCGTAATAAAATGCCATTTTCATCCATCCTTTGCTTAAAATTTTATTTTATGTTTAAATTATTAACCTGTTATGTGTATACAAAATGTCCCGGCGCATAAAGCGCAGGGACAAAATTTTATTTTTTCAATGCACGCCAGGCAATATCTTTGCGGTACTGCATATCTTTAAAGCTGATAACGGAAGCTGCTTTATAAGCACGTTCCTGCGCATCGGCAATATCCTTGCCCACTGCCGTAACGCCAAGCACACGCCCGCCGGCCGTTACCACGCTGCCGTCGCTGATTTTGGTTCCGGCATGGAACACAACCGTTTCCGGCATTGCACCTGCTTCATCAAGCCCGCTGACAGGATAGCCCTGCGCATAATGTCCCGGGTAGCCTCCGGAAGCAAGCACTACGCACACGGCGGCTTTATCGTGCCAGCCTATGCTTACTTTGTCAAGCCCGCCGGTTGAGCAGGCCAGCATAATTTCAGCAAGGTCGCCGTCCAGAAGCGGCAGCACAACCTGCGTTTCCGGGTCACCGAAACGGCAGTTAAATTCTACAACTTTAACCTCATCACCGCAAACCATCAGACCTGCATACAGGCAGCCTTTATAAGTTCTGCCTTCTGCCTTCATGGCTGCAACAACCGGTTTTAAAATCTTTTCAACAGCGCGCAGGCGCAGAATATCGGTTAAAACCGGAGCCGGTGCATAAGTGCCCATGCCGCCGGTGTTGGGGCCTTTATCGCCGTCAAAAGCGCGTTTGTGGTCCTGGGAAGCAATCATCGGCACAATGTGCTCGCCGTCGGTAAATGCCAGAAGCGACGCTTCTTCGCCCTGCATAAATTCTTCGATGACAACGCGTGCGCCCGCGCCGCCGAATTTATGCTGCTCGCCCATCATTTCGTCAATGGCTTCGTATGCTTCCGCTTCGGTCATGGCAACTACTACGCCTTTGCCAGCAGCAAGCCCGTCCGCCTTAATAACAATCGGCGCGCCTTTTTCCTTAACATAGGCTTTGGCAGTTTCCAAATCTTCGCAAACTTTAAAGAAAGCCGTCGGGATATTATACTTGGCCATTAAATTTTTGGCAAATGCCTTGCTGCCTTCAAGTTCTGCCGCCGCTTTGGAAGGGCCGAACACAGCAAGCCCTCTTGCAGCAAAAACATCGGCAATACCTGCAACCAGAGTTGCCTCAGGGCCTACAACAGTTAAATCAATGCCGTGCTCTTCGGCAAAATCTGCAACACTGTCAAGGTCATTTAAGTTAAGTTCAACACATTCGCATTTTTTTACAGCGGCAATGCCGGGGTTGCCGGGCGCTGCAAAAATCTTTTCAACCTGCCCGCTCTGCGCAAGTTTCCATGCCAGTGCATGTTCACGTCCGCCGCTGCCAATAAGTAATATCTGCATGATGCTTCTCCTTATTTGCCTTCGGCAAGCTGTTTGGTCAAATATGCGCTGATAGCCGCATCATATTCGGAAGTATGTGTAAATGCTTCTTTGGCCAGAGTTTTGCGGGTTTTCATATCGGCGTCGCCATGCTGCTGCAGCATTGCAATAAGGCTGCTGTAACGTGCCGGGTTGGTAATAATAATAACATCGCGGAAGTTTTTGGCTGCTGCCCTTACCATTGCCGGGCCGCCGATATCAATGTTTTCAATGGCTTCGGCTTCGGTTACGCCGGGTTTGGCAATGGTTTCCCTAAACGGGTAAAGGTTTACAACAACAAGGTCAATCGGTTTAATGCCGTGTTCTTCCATGGCTTTTACATGTTCCGGGTTGCTGCGTACAGCAAGAATTCCGCCATGGATCTTCGGGTTCAGGGTTTTTACCCTGCCGTCCATAATTTCCGGAAAACCGGTTACGTCACTAACATAAGTTACAGGAATTCCTGCGTCCTGCAAAGCTTTCATGGTACCGCCGGTAGAAATAATTTCCACGCCGATATCATGCAGAAACTGCGCCAGTTTAACAATGCCGGTTTTGTCGGATACGCTTAAAAGAGCTCTTTTTATTCTCATTTTCATTCACCCCACTACCGGAAGCACCTTTACGTGCCTTCCTTCTATTTGCAGCCTGCCCTCACTCCACAGCCTTACGGCTTCGGGCAATGCTTTGTGTTCCTGTTCCAAAATTCTGTCGGCCAGCGTGTCATGCGTGTCATCGTCAAGCACGGGCACTGCCTTTTGCAGAATAATCGGGCCGCTGTCGGTGCCTTCATCTACAAAATGCACAGTGCAGCCGGCAATTTTAACGCCGTAATTAAGCGCCTGGCCCTGCCCGTCAAGTCCGGGAAAACTCGGCAGAAGCGCCGGGTGGATATTAACGATTTTATGGTGCCAGTGCCCTACAAAATCCGGGCTTAAAATACGCATAAAGCCTGCCAGCACAACAAGTTCCGCACCGGCTGCTTCCAGCACGCCGGTAATTTTATTTTCAAATTCTTCTTTGGAAGCACATTCTTTGCGGTCAATGGCAAGAGCCTTAATACCGGCTTTTTCTGCACGTTCCAAAGCAAAGGCGTCCTTTTTGTCGCTGATAACAACTGTAATTTCAACATTAAGCGTACCTGCGGCAATTTCATCCATCAGAGCCTGCAAATTGCTGCCCCTGCCGCTAACAAGCACGCCGATTCTGCGCTTACTCACCGAAAACGCCGCCTTTCAGCACAGCCTTGCCGCTGCCTTCTATAATAGTACCGAGTTCGTAGAAGGTTTCACCGGCATTTTTCAGGTGTTCGCGTACAGCGTCAGCTTCCTCCGGAGCAACTACCAGCACCATACCTACGCCCATGTTAAAGGTGCGGTACATTTCATGCCAGTCAACATTGCCCCATTCCTGTAATTTTTTAAATACAACAGGAATTTCCCATGCGCCTGCGTTAACGTCTGCGTCGCAGTTTTCCGGCAAAATGCGCGGAATATTGTCATAAAAACCGCCGCCGGTAATATGTACCATGCCGTGCAAGTTAAATTTTTCAATCAGCGGCAGGCATACGCGCGGATAAAGGCGGGTCGGTTTCAGAAGTTCTTCTCCCAAAGTAGTGCCAAATTCTTCAACCGGGGTATCCATGGTAAAGCCCATTACGTCAAAGCAGATTTTGCGCACCAGCGTAAAGCCGTTGGAATGTACACCGGCAGAAGGCAGGCCCAAAAGCACGTCGCCCGGTTTAACTTTTTCGCCAGTAATCATTTTGCTTTTTTCTACCACGCCTACGCAGAAGCCTGCAATATCGTATTCGTCCTTGCCGTACAAATCGCTCATTTCGGCAGTTTCGCCGCCAATCAGCGCGCAGCCGGATTCTTTGCAGGCATTGGCAACGCCCTTAACAATCTGGGCAACCTTTTTTGCTTCCAGAGTTTCAATAGCGATATAATCGAGGAAGAACAGCGGTTCAGCGCCCTGCACGAGAATATCGTTTACGCACATGGCAACAGCGTCCTGGCCGATGGTATCATGTTTGTCAGCCATAAAAGCCAGTTTCAGTTTGGTGCCTACACCGTCAGTGCCGCTAACCAGAACCGGTTCTTTGTATTTGCCGCTGTTTAAGGCAAACAAACCGCCGAAACCGCCAATATCGCCGATAACTTCGGGACGGTAAGTAGCCTGTACACTTGCTTTCATCAGTTCAACGGCTTCATTGCCGGCATCAATATTTACACCGGCGTCTGCATAAGTAAGTTGTTTCTTGGTTTCTTCGCTCATCATCGTCCTCCTGTATCAGCCTTCGTTTTCAAAAATATATTTAGAACCCTGCCTCAGGGTTTCTTCCGCATTATCCGGGTATTGGGCATTAAAGCAGGCATAGCACATTCCTTCCGGGTCCATGCAGTCCAGAGAACGCTTCAGGCCTTCCAGAGAAATGTAATGCAGCGAATCCGCGCCGATATACTGGCGGATTTCTTCTTCCGTATGAGTAGAAGCAATCAGTTCCTTGCGCACGCTGGTATCAATGCCGTAATAGCACGGGTCGGTTACCGGCGGAGAGCTGATGCACATATGCACCTCACGCGCACCGGCATCTTTTAACAGTTTTACTATTTTGCCGCTGGTTGTGCCGCGCACAATGCTGTCATCAACTACAACAACGGATTTGCCCTTAATAACGCTTTCTACCGGGTTAAGCTTAAGCCTTACGGCGTTAAGGCGCTGTTTTTGGGTAGGCTGAATAAACGTCCTGCCTACATAGCGGTTTTTGGTTAAACCTTCCATAAACGGTACGCCGGATTCCAGGCTGTACCCTACTGCTGCTGCCGTGCCGGAGTCCGGAACGGAAATTACAATATCAGCCTTGATATCTTTTGTTTCTTTGGCAAGTTCCCTGCCCATATTGATGCGCGCCTGATAAACGGACTGTTTGTCGATAACGCTGTCGGTACGCGCAAAATAAACATATTCAAATACGCAGTGCGCACGTTTGGCGGGCATGTTTTCTGCCCAGCGGCTGCTTTTCGGCTCATCGTGGTCGTTTTCAAATACCAGCATTTCGCCCGGTTCAACGTCGCGTACAAATTCGGCGCCAACAAGGTCAAACGCACAGGATTCGGAAGCCACAACCCAGCCGCCGTCCATTTTGCCAATCGCCAGCGGGCGGAAGCCGTACTGGTCACGCACGGCAATAAGTTTGTTATCGGTCATAACCAAAATGCCGAAAGCGCCTTTAATGGTGTTTGCCGCTTCGGCAACACGTTCTTCAATAGTTTTTTTACGGCTGCGGGCAATAAGGCTTACAACAACTTCCGTATCAACCGTTGTCTGGAAAACCGTGCCTTCCAGAGCCAGGCGTTTGCGCAGTTCTGCTGCGTTGGTAAGGTTGCCGTTGTGCGCCAGCGCGAGGTTGCCGCCGTCAAAATAAACACGCAGCGGCTGAATGTTGTATTCCATGCTGGAACCGGTGGTGGAATAACGCACATGCCCGATGGCAATATGCCCTTCCAGCCCGTCAACGCCGCCTTTAAAAACATCGGCCACAAGGCCCATGCCTTTTTTGCCTTCCATATGAGTGCCGTCGGTAGCTACAATGCCGCAGCTTTCCTGTCCGCGGTGCTGCAAAGCATACAAGCCCCAGTAAGTATTCAGCGCCACATCGTCATTATGGGAATAAATGCCGAATACGCCGCACTCCTCATGCATTTTATCATCCTGAAAATCAATGCCAGACATTCTCTGCTCCTTTTCTGCCGCCGCAATTACTGTTCGGATGCACGCAGTGCAGCCAGTTTTTCACCTTTGGCCTTTACTTCTGCTTTCATCTTTTCACGGTCTTCGGCCAGCTTTTCAACAAGTTCCGGATATTTGGTTGCCAGAATCTGTACGGCAAACAGCGCTGCGTTTTTGGCACCGTTAATTGCCATGGTTGCAACCGGAATACCGGAAGGCATCTGTACAAAGCTCAGTAACGAATCCATACCGTTTAAGGGAGTGGCATTAATGGGTATGCCAATTACCGGCAGTGTTGTAAATGCTGCAATAACACCGCCAAGATGCGCTGCAGCGCCTGCTGCGGCAATAATTACCTCAACGCCGCGTTCACGTGCGCCTGCCGCAAACTCATGAACCATTTCGGGAGTGCGGTGTGCAGAAGCAACTACAACTTCCACTTCAACGCCAAAACTTTTTAAAGTTTTTTCTGCCGGTTCAAGCACCGGCCAGTCAGAATTGCTGCCCATAATAATTGCAACTTTCATTATCCCACTGCCTTTCAATAAAAAATAAAGCCCGGCATAAAAGTTTCATTGTGCTGTTCAACCAACTACAATTTCTCCGGGCATCGTTACGTAAAGAATATTATTAATTTATTTTACCAATCTGTGCCCTTTGTGTCAATAAATTTACACATTTTTGCTGTTATTTGCTTTTTTCGGTTTCATAGGGCCAGGCACTCATGCTTCCTTCAAGGCTCTGCACGTTTTTATAGCCCTGGGCGCGCAGCATGGTTTCGGCTTCGTAGCCGCGCAGGTCAATCTGGCAGCTGCATATAAGCCGTGCATCCTTATCAGGCAAAATATTGCAGCATTCGCTGCGCACTTCATCCAAAGGCAGGTTTACAATATTGCAGCAGCCTGCTATATGGCAGTTTTTAAATTCGCCGGGCGTACGCACATCAACCAAAGTATAAGCTTCGCTTTTGCGCAGTTCTTTAAATTCCTTCGGGTTAATGCTGCGCAGCCTGCCTTCAATTTTATTCAGCAGCACGTTGGCAGCCGTAGCAATGTTGTCAATCGGGCCGTTAAACGGCGGCGCATAGCCAATGTCAAACTCACTCAAATCTTCAAGCGCTGCGCCCATGCTGATAGCGGCAACAAGCGTGTCGATACGCTTATCAACGCTTTGCCCTACCGCCTGCACGCCGATAACTTTATGAGTTTTCCTGTCGGCAAACAACTTAAGCACCAAACGCCCTGCACCCGGCATATAAGCAAGCCTGTCATTGCCGGGAACGATTACGGATTCAAAATCAATTCCTGCCGCTGCGGCAGTTTTTTCATTAAGGCCCGTGCTGCCTGCCTCCACGCCCGGCATACGGCACAGCCCCGTGCCCAAAACGCCGGGGTATTTTACCATATCGCCGCAAATATTATCGGCAATAATACGTCCGTGCTTGTTGGCAGTGCTGCCCATCGGCGCAAAAATTTTAGCCCCGCTTACACGGTGAGTATTTTCCGCACAATCGCCGCCTGCATAAATGCATGGGTCGCTCGTCTGCATATATTCATTAACGGCAATAGCACCGCTCGGGCCAATGGCAAGCCCAGCTTCACGTGCCAGTTCAACATTCGGGCGCACGCCAACAGCTACAATTACCATCTGCGCCGGAATTGTACGCTTATCCGTTTTAACGGCGGCAACACGCCCTTCACCTTCAAACGCAACTGTTTTTTCTTCAAGATATAAATTTATACCTGCAGCGGCAACAGGTTTTGCGGCAAGTTCTGCCATTTCCAAATCAAGCATCTGCGGCAGAATGCGGTTCTGCATTTCCACAACGCTTACCTTCACGCCTATTTTGTTAAACTCCTCCGCCAGTTCCATGCCGATAAAGCCCGCGCCTACTATAACAACATCCGTAACATTATGGGCGGCAATTTCTTCTTTAACTTTTAAAACTTCCCACGGAAACCAGAAGTTATGGATGCCTTCCAAATCAGCTCCCGGCACCGGCAGGCGCACCGGCGTAGCGCCAGTACCAAGCACCAGCACATCGTAAGGTATTTCTGTAACTTCGCTGTTTTTCCTGTTCAGCACAGTAACCGTTTTTGCCGCGCGGTTAATCTTCTGCGCCTCGTGCCCGGTTAAAACATCAATGCCCTTAACTTTTTTAAAGTAATCTACATCGCGCGCAATGCCCTGCGGCGTATGCGTAAATTCATTAAAATTTTTAACTTCGTCACCAATATAATAAGGAAAACCGCACGCACCGTAACTTACAAGCTCTCCGCGTTCAACAACCGTAATTTCCGCATCTTTATCCCTGCGGCGCAGGCGCGAAGCAGTTTTCATTCCTGCCGCCACACCGCCGATAATTAAAACTTTTTTGCCCATATACTTCCGCTCCTTCCGTTTACAATCCTATACTTATATTATATCATCATATCCTTATAAAAAATGTCCTGTTTTAATGAATACATCACTAAAACAGGACTTTTTGCTGTTATTTATTTTTTATTCACTATTAAAGAAACCGAAGGCTGGCTCATATTAAATAAATTTGCCAAAAATACCTGTGAAACATTCTTCTCATTGTACAGGCGGCATATTTCTTCGTTGCGCCCCGCACGGTCTGAAAAAGAATTTATTGCTATAACTTCACCGTCAATTTTATAGCCGTAATCACGCAGAACCACTATTTCGCAGGTTCCGTCCTGTGCCGATGCCTTTATTTCCCAGCAGCGCAGCCCGTTTTTGCCGCGCGGCATATAATTTACATATTCCGCCGTATAGCCGTCTGCAATTTGTTTAAATTTTGCTTCGTTAAAAGGTATTGTTTCCATAAATTTTACACCTTCTGTCAGAACGTCCACTGCATACCTGCGTTAATTTGGTAGGTTTCGTCATTATCGTTGCCGAAGGATTTTTCAAAATCCATAAAGGCATAGCTGTTTTTGCTCATCTTAGCTGCAAAGCCAAAGCCTACGTCATACCAGGTGCCTTTGTTTTCAAATTCTTCGCGCAGCGTGCCTGTTGCGTCCGCCGCCGTTACTGTCTGGTCGCCCATAAATTCGTGCAGCAAATCTGCTTTTAAGTAAACAGTGCTGTTTTCGTCCATGTCGCGCCCAATTCTAAAGCCTGCACGGCCGATTAAGCTGTTAATGCCGTCTACATTTACCTTACTGCCTTGCGTTGTTACATAATCGGCGCCGGTTACACGCGCAAGCTGAAGCTGTGCCTGCGGCTCAAAATACCAGTTATTGCCCATATCGTTTTTCTTGCCGTATTCCGCGCTTACGCTGAATACATTGTTGCTGTAATCGCCGTTAATTTTTTCGCCGGTGGTTTTGGCAGTAATGTCAAAATCATTGCTTAAATGTCCCCCTTTAGCTACATAATCAACATAATGCCCTTTTTCACCCAGCCAGGTATCATACAGCCACAGGCCGTAGCGTTTGGTTTCGCCTTTGCCCATAATATCATCATAGGTAGTGCTGCCGCGCATATAGTCTATTGCCATACCAATGCGGTGCTCACCGTTATCGGTGGGTTGTTTAACATCATAGCCTACTTCGTACATGGTGTTCATGCTGCGGAAGTCGCCGCTCTGCCCGATACGGTCATGGCGCAGGCGTACCCATAAGCCCTGTTCTTCTTCACCATTAACATAACGCATTTCGCCCATGCGTTTGTTAAGCCTGTCCATGTAGATGGCGTTTTTATAGTTGGCGCGGCTCATATTGATGATTGTTTTACCGGCGTCACTTACCTTATCGCCAGAACTATCTTTTGCCAGCAACCAGTTAAATGAACCTTCTCCGTAATTATCATTAATATAACCTTCACCAGGTTTTGTTTCGTTAAAATCAGTACCGTTATAACCTGCGTTATCAACATCAGTAGTTGTATAATTCTCTTTTTTAATTACAAACGCATTATCTAAAACGCCGTTATCTGCAAGCAGTATGCCGTTTTTAGCGTTTTCGTAACTGCCAAAGTTATAATTGCCGCTAAAAGTTATATTGGCAGAATTTACCGTTGCAAAGCGCAGTTCGCCATCTTCTTCTAATTTTTCTAATCCTTCAATGCTGTTAATCCATAATTTTTGTTCGCCGCTGGCTTCGCCTTTAATATACAGCATATCGCTTACAGTATGGTTGGTATCTAAATCCATTACAAAAGTATGGCTGCCGGTAAGGTCGCCAATATGCACTGCGTGGCTTGTACGGCTTGCGTCGCCATTTGTGTTGCGCATATCAATTACGCCGCCCGTGCCATCAAGCGTTGTAAGCCAGCTTTGACCCATAACATCCCAGGTAGCACCGTCTTTTAATGTAACATCAACAGTACCTGCCTCTTGTATGCCATTGCTGAATACTGGTTCAAATTCGCCAAGGTGTTCTTCACCCCAGTTAGACTTTTCTGCTGCGTCCCGATAATCGTCTGCACGCCCGTGCCAAACACTGCCTTTACCAAGTTCCAGTTTAACTTTGCCGCCGTTAGCCGCCAGCACATTGCCGTTTAATTGCAGGCTGTTGCTTGCAGAAACAGTTTCTTCACCGTCATTTGCAAAAGTTGTAATGCCATCTGCGCTTTGCCCAATAATGTTAACTGCACCTGCATAGCCTGCGGCAATATCTCCGGTAACAGCACTGCCGTTGCCGTAGTTAAGGTTAATTTCGCTGCGTTTTTCATTGGCAACATCAAAAATTATCTTGCCGTCATCATCTTTTTCGGCATTATTCCAATCGTAAGTGCCTGCAATTAAAGCCTGGCTGGTATTATTTGTTTGATAGTTGCTTTCATTGGCTTTTGCCCAACCATCGGCAGTAATAATGCTTGTACCAGTAATATTAACAACGCCGCCTTCAGTAGCAAATACAGTACGTTCATTTTTTATATTTCCAGTACTAAAAACTATATTTGTACCGCCATTAGCAGTAACAGTTATTTGTGTTCTTTCATTACCTGTTAATTTATTTCCATCAGCAACAAGCGCATAACAATATGGCAATTTACTATAATTTGATCTATATGCACCAACGTAGTTATTTTTAGCAGTTATATCAACTGATGATTTGTTCTGCGCAAGTAAAGCACCATAAAACTTATTGGCAGTATCAGCTTTAAATGTAGCTGTACTTTCCCTTTGCTCACCGTTTATTATTAAAGCATCATAATTACCAGTATTATTATTTATATTTACTCTGCCTGCCCAAACTTCGTTAACACCAGTAGCTTCGCTGTTTTCAACACTAGCAACAGCTGTTACAGTTAAATCACCATTTTCAATTCCAATAGCTGCGCGACGGTCACTAGGATCAGGATTATCATTATTAAGGTTTGTATAGCCTTTTATTATATTATTACCACCATTTTGGGCCTCTAATACAACTTTGCCCGCACCCGCATTTGATGCAATGTTTATTGCTCTGCGTTCTTCTGAATTTAATTCGTTATTTCCACCTACAGCACTTAATTTTGTTACTTTTTCAAAATCTGGCGTGTTAGATGAAGTGTAATTACTTGCATTAATTGCATAATATTTGGTAGTAATAATATTATTTTTAGCATTTAACATAACATTACTGTCAATATTATTAACACCTATCTTATCTTTAGATGTAATTTCGTTATTACCCTTTTTGGCACTCAAATGTACGCTACCACTCTGCACGCTAATAGTATCATAATCACTCTCAAGTATATTAGATGAACTTTGAGAAGTAATATCTACAGAAGCATTACTGTCAGTACTATTCATTATCATGATGCCAACACCACTACTTTTTATGACATTAGCTTCATTTCCAGTACCTGTCAACTTTACAGTATTATTACCATTTATTGTTCCATTTTCTCCAAAAAAAGGTAAGCCTTCTTCACTTTCAACATGAATTGCATGTGCATAATTCCTTGTACCAGTGGTAGTTATAGTAATATTATGAGCTTTTATTTCTGTACTAACAGAATTATTACTCTCAATATTCTTTGATTCTAAACTTGAATATATACCATAAATATTATGATTGTTTTGCCGTATATTATCTGTAGCCTGAATTTCAACAGCACCATCAGCACTTATAGTAATATTATTATTTTTTTTAATTTGTGTTTCACCTAAAACATTACTGTTATATAAAGCCGCTGAAACAGGTTTTAAATTAGTATTATTATTTTTTACCGTAACATCTATTTTAATATTGCCTTTAGATTCAATAGCGATATCTCCAAATTCATTATACAAACCATAAACACTATTATTTGCCGTGTTATTAGCAATTAATGAAATATCACCTTGTACATTAATAATATTACTACCACCATAAGAGTTAATAATTTTATTACTACTTGTATTTACATCAAGACTGCTTCCTTCTCCGCCTGTAATAGTTAAATTGCCGCCATTATTGGTAATCCAAGCTGTGTCACCAAGTGTAAAATTAACATCGCCATTTACTGTATGGCTATCATTCGCCCCCTGATTAACAGTAATACCTTCAGTTTGTTCTCCGCTATAATCTTCCGCCCATGCCGTGCCATACACACCAGTGCTTAAAAGTAACCCCAATATTACTGCCCTTTCCAGATTTTTACCTTTCATCACCATACCCCTTTCAGCTTTTATACCGGCGCGAAGTTTACTATTTTAAACTTCGCGTTTTGATCCAGTAAAATTTATAATTTCATTATATGCAGTAATATTATAGCAAACCATCTCCCCCCCGCAAGCAAAAGTTCGCACGCGAGCGCGAGCGAACTTTCCAGCAGGGGCTTTTTGGGTATGTTTAATAAACGCAAAAACCGCTCCACGCTATCGCACGGAGCGGTAATTTTTGCTGGCACGGCGTATTTTATTTACAAAGAAAAACGGCTTTGGCTTAACTGCGAAATTCAAAAATTGCAATATTAAAATAAAAAAGAACAGCAAAAAACGCTTTTTGAACACTCTGAATAATCGTTTTTGCTGTTCTGATACTAAAATATTCTATAATAAATAGAAAAGTAAAAAACTATAATAAAGGAAGTGCTGTACTGTGAAACTGCGTTTAAAAACTTGCGGCGGCTAACTCTTTGTGCTAAAGTTCATGCGCGAACAGATTTTATCGTGTTCGCGCACGGAGAAGCCGCAATGTTTTAACGCTGTTGAACAGTATTGCACTTCCTTTTATCGTACTATTATTACTCCTGCTCAACTTCGATATTGCCGTCTTTCAGCACAACTTTTACTTTTGTGCCGCTGCCGATTTCACCGGCAACAATCTTCTTGCCGAGGATGTTTTCAACGGTATGTACAATAAGGCGTTTCAGCGGGCGCGCACCAAAGGCAGGGTCAAAGCCTGCGCCTGCAAGGTATGCCACGGCTTCGTCACTGGCGGTAAGCGTCATATCAAGCTGTTTTTGCAGCCTGTCGCTGAGCTCTTTAAGGATGAGTTTAACAATATCCTTAATCTGTTCTTCCTGCAAAGCCTTAAATACTACAATATCGTCAACACGGTTCAAAAATTCCGGACGGAAGAAACGCATCAGCATGCTCTGTACTTCTTCGCGCGTTACTTCGCCTTTTTTCTGCATAATTTCAGCAGAACCGAGGTTGCTGGTCATAATAATCAGCGTGTTTTTAAAATCGACAATGCGTCCCTGCCCGTCAGTCAGGCGGCCGTCGTCAAGCACCTGCAAAAGTACGTTAAATACATCGGCATGGGCTTTTTCAATTTCGTCCAGCAAAATTACGCTGTACGGACGGCGGCGCACTGCTTCTGTAAGCTGGCCGCCTTCATCATAGCCAACATAGCCCGGAGGCGCACCGATTAAGCGCGAAACGGTGTGCTTCTCCATGTATTCGCTCATATCAATACGAATCATGTTGCGTTCATCGTCAAACAAAATTTCTGCCAGTGCTTTGGCAAGTTCGGTTTTGCCCACGCCGGTAGGCCCAAGGAAGATGAACGAGCCAATCGGGCGGTTGGGGTCTTTAATGCCTGCGCGTGCGCGGATAACAGCTTCGCTTACGGCTTTAACGGCTTCGTCCTGCCCTACTACACGCTGGTGCAGGCGTTCTTCCAGATGAATGAGTTTTTCGCGTTCGCCGCCGTTTAAGCGTGCAACCGGGATACCCGTCCAGGTGCTTACAACTTTGGCAATGTCTTCTTCGTCAACTTCTTCTTTCAAAAGTACGCCGTCTTTGTCTTCGGCATTACCTTTGGCAAGGCGCGCCAGTTCTTTTTGCAGTTCCGGCAGGCGGCCGTATTTAAGTTCTGCCAGTTTGTTCAAATCGTAGCTGCGTTCTGCGGTTTCCATGTCGTGTTTAACGGCATCAATTTCCTTTTTAACTTCGCGCACACGGCTGATGGCAGCTTTTTGTGCTTCCCAGCGTTTAACAAGCTCGTCGTTGGACTTTTTGAGCTCTGCCAGTTCTTCTTCGATTTTGGCAAGGCGGTCTTTGCTCTGCTCATCGTCTTCTTTCTTTAAGGCCTGTGCTTCAATTTCCAGCTGCAAAATGCGGCGCTTGCTTTCGTCAAGTTCGGCAGGCAGGCTGTCGATTTCGGTACGCAGGCGTGCTGCGGCTTCGTCCACAAGGTCTATTGCCTTATCCGGCAAAAAGCGGTCATTAATATAACGGTTGCTTAACACAGCCGCTGCAACAAGGGCGGCGTCTTTAATACGCACGCCGTGGTGCACTTCGTAGCGTTCTTTTAAGCCGCGCAGAATGGAGATAGTGTCTTCAACATCCGGCTCTTTAACCATAACGGGCTGGAAGCGGCGTTCCAGAGCGCTGTCTTTTTCGATATATTTGCGGTATTCGTTCAGCGTGGTTGCACCAATGCAGCGCAGTTCGCCGCGGGCAAGCATCGGTTTTAAAATATTGCCTGCGTCCATGGCGCCTTCGGCAGCACCTGCACCAACAACGGTGTGCAGTTCATCAATAAACATAATAATCTGCCCGCCGGATTCGGATACCACTTTCAAAACTTTTTTAAGGCGTTCTTCAAACTCGCCGCGGTATTTGGCACCGGCAACAAGGGCTGCCAGGTCAAGCGCATACAAAGTTTTGTTTTTAAGGCTTTCCGGCACGTCGCCTGCCACAATGCGGCGGGCAAGCCCCTCTACAATAGCGGTTTTGCCAACGCCAGGCTCACCAATCAAAACAGGGTTGTTCTTTTTGCGGCGCGAAAGAATTTCAACCACGCGGCGGATTTCTTCATCCCTGCCGATAACAGGGTCCAGCTTGCCTTCTTTGGCTTTGGCGGTTAAATCCTGTCCGTATTTTTCAAGCGTCTGTTTCTTTTCGTCGCCTTCGGCGCTGTTGGTATAAGCCATATACAGCCCTTCGGCCTTGTTTTTGGTAATGCCGTATTTTTTCAAGAGCGCAGTAACATCGCTGTCGCCGTCACTGGCAAGGGCACCAACCAAATGGCAGATGTTAACTTCGCCCTGCCCTGCGTTCTGCGCTGCAATAGCCAGCACGCGGGCTGCGCCGGTACTCATCATAAGCCCTCTGTCCTGCCCTTTTACGGAAGGTATTTTCTGCACAAGGCGTTTGGCCTCCGCAGTAAAGGTTCCGGCATCAGCGCCGGCATTTTTAAGCAGGAACGGGAAAAACCCTTCACTTCCGGCCAGCGCAACTAACAGATGGGCGCAGGTCAGTTCCTGGTTATAATTTATAACAGCCTGCTGCTGAGCAGCTTCCAATATGCTTTTTACTTCTTCACTGTAGCGTTCATTCATAGCGCTAACCTCCTTCAAACTGTATAAACAGTAAAATATTTTACATAAATTTTTATGTGAAATACGCAGGGAAACCGCGCCCGGCGGCGAATATGCAAGTAAATGCTTTTTTCACGGAGGATATTTTATGAATACATCCATGATTGTATACCGTCTTTTTGACGTTGCCGACGAAATTGACCTTGATTTGGTGCAGGCCCTTTGGACCAGCCGCAACAAAATCGCTTCCAGGCTCCGCCTGGACCGTATATCTACCAAGTCTATTACTTTTAAGGACCCGCCGGTTCTTGTTGAGCTTGGCTCCCATGATATGAAGCTGGGCAACGGTACTTACCTTACCGAAGTTAAAGCCCGCATTTTTGATTTAGGCGTTATCAGCCTTATTCTGCGTATTCATTTTGAAGATGATGTAACATTTGATGAATACATGGATATGTCTATCGTCAGCGAAAACATGCCGGAAGATGAAATCCGTTCTTACCTTGACGCCGTTTTGGAAACCATCCGCCCGGCGTGCAGCAATGAGCGCGTTTCTGACTTTGATGAAGATTTTGTTGTTTATTATTTTCAGGACAAAGTGCCCGAAAACTGGGATATTGTGCCGCTGCTTTTAAAAGACCGCACGCCCGTAAGCCCGGAAACCCGCGCCGAAACACTGGCCAACAGGTTTACTTACGCCGACGACGTATGCTACCTTGCGTGGGATTCCGCCGTTGTGTATGACCCCAGCGGCAG
>OBKR01001303.1_pt1 | contig 22163 bp, 18 predicted proteins | sample 1518991 | NCBI WGS metagenome assembly OBKR01 (sample SAMEA2452117, study PRJEB22498) | human gut metagenome | biome: human feces; feature: human gut; material: feces | place: Australia | collected 2012
TATAGACATACACCGTGACGCTGGTACGCCGGGAGCCCTCTATCTCGTAATCATAGACAAATTTCGTAAAGACATTTCCGTCCTCCGCGACCTTGAAGCCGAGGAGTTTGCCCTCAATGATCTCCATGGCAGGTTTGGTGCGCGCCGAATAACCGAACCCGGCCGCGTCCCTGCGGTTCCCGCCGCGGAAAATCTGATAAACAGGCACACAGAAATCCCCGTCCTTGCGGTCGAAAATTTTCCGGCCCTGATAAGAGAGAGAAGAAATTCCCTTTTCGTCCTTTTCCAGCCCGAAAAAGCGATAGCCGGGGTTCCCTTGCGCGGGTTCCTCGCCGAAACGGATGGTGAGCACCCGGCGCTCCTTGGGCGCAAGCTCCACCACGCAGGCCACAAACGCACCGCGCAGGGTGTACGTCCTCTGCACGGGAAGTTTCTTTTCCCCGTCGTAAACGGCGAATTTCCCTTCCGTAAACCAGCCCTCTTCCCAGAAGTCGGTGGGCAGAAGCACTTCTTTTTTCGCCGGCGTGTCGAGCGGATTGACAATGACGTATTCAAAGGGCCTGCGCTGGACAAATTCACCTTCCCCCAGGGCTCGGCAGAGACGATCGTAATGCGTGCCCACCGCTACGTCCGCATCAAACGCAAGTTTGGCTTTGCGCGCGTCCAGCTGATTGACGAGCAGTTTGCAGGGGTCAGAATAGGACGCGGAATGTCCCCAGGTGTGCTCTGCGTACAGAATGAGTTTATTGACGGCCTGTTCGCGCTCCGCCGCGGTCACGATTTTGCAATCGGGATCGAGCTTCTCGATCACACATTCCAGCCGTTGCGCGTTCCGGAAAATCTTCGTTTCGTTGGGCGTGCAAATTACGCCGTCCGTCCACCAGTCGTTCCAGTCCCCCGCATAAGTGGGGATTTCCTTATCGTTTTCTTCAAGATAACGGAAGAATTCGAGAAGGGTGCCCGTGACAATCTCGATTTCGTCGCCGTATTGGCGGTTCCACATTTCAATCAGCTCGCAATGGTCTTCCCCGACGGGAGAATTGTCCGTATACAGACCGGAACCCATGATCGGCAGAAAGTTCAGCGCGTAACCGTTTTTGCGGAAAGTGTTCACCATATCGAAAATACGCTTGTGCGCATATTCCGTGTCGTGAATGTCCAAAAATCCCGTTTCGTCCACCAGCATGCCGGGAATCCCGGGATCGCCGATGGGCGTCAGGCCGGGAATCAGGCCCAGAAGATTGGCTTTATGGTAGGTAAGCCCGTTCCAGACGAGCAGTTTTCTGCCGCTCGGCGCCTGCCAGTAAAAGGGAACCAGCGGTTTTGAAAAGGGAGCGCCGCCGTGATGGGTATTGATATTGGTGACCAGATAGTCTACGCCATGGTCGATCAGCGCGTCCGCGTACCCCCAGGAAAAACCGTTGATATCCGCGGCCATCGCTACCCTGGGTGCCTCAATTCCGTTTTCTTCGCAGAAGGATTTGCAGTAGTCGAGGGAGTGCTGAAGATTCTTGTAATTCAGCAGTTCCGCCATATGTACATACCCGGCCGTCAGTTCAAAATTGCCGGTTTTCACCGCCTGCAACAGTTTTTGCTTGCCCTCATCCCCATAGCGGTTGAGGTATTGTTCGACCGCCCAGAACCCTTCGGCCGTATATTTGAAGGTGTTTTTTTCGCCGCGGCCGCGCTGTTTTTCGTCCAGCGCGAAACCGACCGCCTGTTTGATAAAATCGCCCTGATAAGCGGCAATCTTTTCCTGACGCTCAGTATAGCCGATGTCGATATGGGAATGATAGATCAGAAAAATCTTAAATTTCATATTGCTCTCTCCTTAAAAGATTCACAGAGTGCATACTGACTCACGCGGCGCCGACAGACTGCTGATAGACATCGTCCAGCTGATCGATCGTGACAAATACATATTCGCCGGGATGTTCCGCTTCAAATCTGTCGATGATCACTTTGATGTCGTCGGGGCCGTAATGCCAGCTGTATGCCATGCACTGGAAGAACTGTCCGCCGTTCGACGTCGTGCGGAGAATTTCTTCATAGAGATAATTCTGCGCTTCCTGCTGGTTCGCAAAAGTCCCCAGGCTCCATTTGGTGGAACAATGATAGATTCTCTGGCCGTATTCCGAGATATGCATCAGCTGATCCTTTTCCAGCTGATAAACTCCGCGGTGCATATCTGCCATTATTATACTGATATCCGGCAAATATTGCAAGACATAATGGTCAAAATCCTGATAATGATATTGATTCCACGTCCCCTCGGCAAAGGAATACACGCCGAGACAGTCAAACCCCAGCCGCACGGACATTTCATTGGTCTTGGTGTAATGATCGCGCATGATCATTTCCTTGTCCATATAAATGCCCTCTTCGTTGACCACCCCTTTGTCCCCGAACCCGATCAGCGGATAGGAATACCCCAGCCCGGAAATCGCGCCGAAGAAATAGTCGTACGTCTTGGCCGTCTCAAACCAGTACTGCGTCAAAAGCGGATACAGGTCATAGTTATTCAGCCCATAACTGATGTTATAGGGCACCAGGCCGCGGTACTGATGGTCCCACTGGCGCTGTTTGAGTCCGTACTGGATATAGGCAGGAGAATCGCCGCTCTCCATCATGGTCACCGCGACATATTTTTTGCCTGCCTCATAGGTGACGGCGGGCTTTTCGGGAACGGTGAACTTCCTGTCCTCCGCGGCAACGTCGATCGTGGTATGGAACGAAAGATTGCCCACCGTATCGAACACCGCCGTATATTTGCCGTATTCGCCGTGCAGTTTCACCCCTTCGTATTCGCCGATTCCGATATTCCCCTGAATCGTGGGATCATACGCATAGCCGAATCCGAGGATGGGAATATTTGCGGGATAGCGCTGCAGGACGTTGGACGCAAAGAGAAGCGCGTTTTCGTCGTAGTCGGAACTGGCCGTTCCCGCCACCCACATCGTGGGAATTTTCATCTGAATGATATAATCGCGCGACCAGTCCGTCTGCCGTTCAAAATACATCCAGCTTAAAACGTCCCGGCGCATGTATTCAAAGAGATTGGAATAGCACCACTTTTCCGATTCGTACAACGATTCCAGCCCCAGATCGGAAAAATATCTGATATCGACGTCGGCGTTGAGGGTGAGAATCTGATCCAGCATATCGGGACTGATGATGATTCGGTCCTCCACCGCGGCGATGTTCACGCAGGTATTGATGGACCAGGGCGTCGCCGGGTCAAAGACAATCACCTTTTCGATGTACTCGGAATACCGGTTGAGCAGCGCGAACCAGTCGTTGTCGGGCAGAGGTACCGCATAACCTTTGAAATACCCCTTTTCTACGGCGTAATCGCTCATCCAGCTGTACCCGCTGTAATCAAAATAGAGCTTCGTCTCCTCGCGGTTGACAAGTCCCTGCAGGGATACGGCGGCAAGGCGGTGATCCGCGTCGGAAATGCCGGACACGACGAACTTATCCAGCATATCCGCCATCGGTTTTCCGGAATTTGGGAAGGTCTTGAAATTTTCCAGTTTCTTTTCCCGATAAGTTTCGAGATCGGTACCCCTCGTCCCGGCCTTTTCCACTACGCGGTCGATCGTCTCCGAAAATTCCTCTTCGTTCACGGTCCGTTCGGGGAAAAATTCGTTTCCCTCCACGTCCACGAATCCGTAATGATAGGCACAGTGCACAAACCAGCGTTGTTCCACTGAAAGTTTTCCCAGATCGGAAATGGAATCCTGCACGCCCGGCTCCAGATTTTCGTCCTCCACGCACAGCAACGCCGCATAGGTATAGACGGCGATTTTCGCCATATCATAGCGGGACACCGATTCGTCCGGCCGGAAATTGTACTGCAAAGTGGGTTCCCCGAAAATATTTCTGGAAACGCAGGCGAAAATTTCCGCACTGTTCTTATCCGTTTCGGTGACGTCCAGCGTGAGATTTTCTCCGCCCGTGAAGCCCGTTTTTTCCGCGACGATCCTCGCCGCGTCGGCGCGGGAAAAAGCTGCGGCGCCAGAGCCGCCTCCTCCCGAACAGGCCGCAGACATCAGCAATCCGCCGCCGAACAACGCAGACAATGCAACTGTTATAATCCTTTTCATAAATCCCCTCTCGCCAAAGCGAACTTTCAATAATCGTTCAGATTGAAATGCACATAAACGGGCTCGTTGTCCGGCATCTGCACTTTCAATAAATAATTGTCGAATTTACTGGGCACGATGAACGTCACCCGGCCGTCCTTCCCCTCTTCCCGGTACTGCCCCATATAATCGAGCCCGTCCGGCAACAGCGAAAGATAGGTCTCTCCCGCGGGATCGATGACGGAAAAATCATCGTAAGCCACCGTCTTGATCTCGTAGGGATAATCCACATACACTTTAATGGTCTTGGTCGGATTGTCGTCGTTCGGGCTGAACGTCACGAACACGGAAGTCACCCGAAACGTAATCCCGTTGTGCACAAAGGATTCCGAAGCGGGAATCGCGTCCGCAAACAGTTCGTTTTCGGCCATCAGCTCCTCTTCCGTCTTTTCGGCAGAAGATTGCCCGGCAGATACCGATTCGTCGGCCGTTCCGGACTCCCCCGCGCCGCCGTTCTGACAGGCTGCCAGGGAAAATATTGCGATGAGACTCATCAGAAAAACTGCGATTCTTTTTCTCATAAACTACCTGAATTCTCTCAACCTGTTCCGTCCGGCTCCGGCCGGACTTTTGAAAGCAGGCGGGAAGCAAAGCCCCCCGCCTGAGCCTTCTGTCTGGTTTTTATTCCGCTTTCGTCACGAAATTGTCGATGAAGATCATCACGCCGATGCCGCCCGCGAATCCCTCGTCGTTGAATTTCAGACGAAGTTTTACATCGGCGCCCGCATAGTCCACATCTTTGAGCGCTTCCACTTCGGCGAGATTCACGCTGACTTTCAGCACTTCGGGATATGCGTTGTCCGTGTTGATGATCTGCTTGTCGAGAACGGTATACTCCTGACCGTTGATTTCCAACGTAATTGTCACCGAACCGCCTGTAGCCTGCCCATTATATTTGTCGGGCGCGCTTGCGTCAAAAGAGATGGTGATGTTCCTGCTGTCCGGAAGTTTGTACTCCTTGAGGGCAACGGCTTCGTAATCGGGATCCACGTTGCCAAACCCGTTCAGCTCGACTTCCATTCTTCCGCTGGCACCCCACCGGAGTCCGTTCAGACTGTAATCGGAAATGCTCTCCTGCGTCCAGTCTTCCAGATTTTCATCAAAGGTATTGTTATAGGGATCAATGCCTTCCACCGGAACGGCGGTGATGAAATTGTCGACATAAATTTCCACGCCGATGCCGCCCGCAAATCCTTCGTCGTTAAATTTCAGGCGGATTTTCACCGTCTTGCCCGCGTAATCGACTTCTGCAAGGGCTGCAGCTTCCGCAAGTTTCACGCTGACTTTTTTGGAGGAGGGGAAAGCGTTTTCTGTATTGATGATTTCTTTGTCTATAAGAACATATTCCGTTCCGTCGATTTCGATAGTCATCGTCACCGATCCGCCCTGAGGCTGGCCGTTATATCCGCCGGGAGCGCTTGCGTCAAACGAAATCGTGATGTCTTTGTTTTCGGGCAGCGTATATTCTTTCACCGCCACCGCTTCAAACTTGTCGTCCACGTTGCCGTAATTGTTCAAAGACGCTTCCAAACGTCCGCTGGCTCCCCAACGAATACAATTCAGCTCCCAACCGCTGATGCTTTCCTGTTTCCAGTCCTCAAGGCCGGATTCGAACGTATTATTGTACGGATCAAGGTCTTTTTTACTGGTAACTTTGAAATTATCGATATAAGCCACACCGTCCTCAGAGCTCGCCTCAATGACAAGCCGCACGCTCTTGCCGCTCATGTCCGGATAAGCGGAATCGCTTTCTGCCCAGGCAAAATCGGCAAATTCGGTGCCGGTGATGTTCTCCACCGTTTTGAGGATATATTCCTGATCGTCATAATAAGCAGTCAGGGTAAGGGTCACGGGCGTATCGACAGAAGCCGCTTTGTACTGGAAGGAAAGAACCATGGAATATCCGGCTTCCAGTTCGGGCATCACGATCGTCTTCTGCATGAGCGCGTTGCCTGTCATTTTGGCCATACCGTTTTCCCAGACAGCATTCACGGGATCCGTCGCCCAGTCTTCCAGGGAGCCCGCGAAAGTATTGTAGTAGGGATCGATGCTGGGCGCGGAAACCTTGAATTCATTCAGGTAAGCGCATTCGCCGATACCGCTGTTCACTTTGCTGTCGCGTTGCATGATGATGATCTGGCAGTTGGCGCCGCCCTTATTGTCCACCACGGTGTTGAAGATCTTTATTTCGCTCTTCGCAAGCGTGATGAAACCATCCGAAAGCTGATACACTTCACCGTCTACAACCAGTACGACATTGATCGACGTACCCGTATTCGAGGATTCCACCTTCACGGAAATTTCCGCCTTGCCCATGTCTTCGGGAATGGTGAACGTCTTGTAAATACTGGTGTTGATATTGTCGTCATAGAACCCCGTCCAGCCGTCGCTGCCGTCCATCATGATCCGGGCGTTATCCAGCTTGACCGCGGCATTTTTCGCAAACGTGGAGGCCACCCAGTCTTCCATCGTGGTGAAATTCTTATCGTTCAGCTTATCGCCGCCGCTGGCCATGTCCTCAATGGCTGCTTTCTCCGTCTTGACGTTGGTAATGATGACGCCGTTGGACGTATTGCCGAGCACTTCCACCCGGATCTTGGCTTCTTTTCCGCCGTACTCAGACTGCGTGAAGTAGTTCCAGACGGGAATGATGATGTTCGAGACGCCGTCTTTCGCACGTACCGGCAGATTGTCATAAACCACCTTGGTCACGCCGCCGATCTCCATTTCCACTTTGATCGAAGTATCGCCGGACTGTCTGATATAATCGAACCCAACCTGCAGGTACTCTTCATTGGGCATCGTGTAAGTCTTTTCGCCGATTCCGTTGATCAGCAGACCGTTGATGGAGCCGAGCGCGCCGCCGACCTGCTGGGTCACGCGCTGAATGGTGCCGCTCTTGGCCGCCCAGTCCTCCGTACCGGAACCTTCGAGGAACTTATTGTCGAGCTGATCGCTCGGCACGACATAATCCAGGGAAGGATCGACGTTGTCGGGAGAAGTGACGTCCTCATGCGGGACATATTTCGTGATCATGTCGATCATCTGATCGGGCGAGATGATTTCGATGTTCGGATTCTTTCTCAGTTCGCTGACCACATACTCTACGTCCTGATAGGTATGCGACCAGGGATGAAGGTTGATGTAGGTATACCCTTCGATGCGGGTATAGTCTCTCCAGTACTGGCCGATACGGGCCACCACTTCGCCGGGCTGTTCCTGCCACAGGGATTCCTTGGGCGCCACAAACGGTTTGCCGTTATCCGACCAGACCACAGCGCCGTTTCCGCCCTTATAGTTGTAGCCGTTGAACACGAACCCGCCCATCAGGTTTTCCGCAGAAGCGTAGTAGTTGGCAATCTCCTTGCTGAGAATCACGTTCTGGCCGTGGTCGAGAATGCACACCGTGTGGAGATCGGCCTTTCCGAGGAAGATATCCAGCTTTTCAAAGTAATCGTCCTTGTATTCGTCGGGGAATACCGTCGGATACATATAAGCCTGACCGGAAACGGGCGCGATGAAATAGTCATAGGCATTGGAATCGCGGTATACGTCGCGCATCAGCGCGGGGAAAATTTCCGAAAGCGCGGGAGAAATCGACCATGCCATCGGGAATTCTTCACTGCCCCGGTCGGGAGAACCGAAGTCGGTCAGCGAATGCACGAACTCCGTCTGCCAGGTGGTGATGTTGTCGCCGTCGCTCCGCCCGATGGCGACATAGTGCTTGCCCGCCTCCGGCGTGATCGGCTCAAACTGGTTCTTCTGTTTCAGCTCCCCTTCCTGGAAAATATCCGCGCTGGTGACGGAGAGGTTGAAGGAGTAGTCGGAGGGAATCGGGAACTGCCCCGCTTCCGAAGCATAGCTGATGTGCTCGCCTTCGTCGCCGGGCCCCCAGCCGAGAATCGGCTTGTTGGGCTTCGCCCAGGCATGCACTTCTTTTCTGTAATTGGCCGTCACCTGGCCGAGACCGTCGTCATAGAAGGTGAAGAACTTGTTCGCGATCGCATAGTCCCTCAGTCCGACCATGACCAGGCCGTAATCCTTGTTTTCCATCGGACGCTGCTGAATGAGGATGGAATTATCGAATTCATCCTTATACTCTTCAAAGACGTCCTTGTCCGTCATTTCCGTCGCGTCGAGCTTTTCGGTGAGATTCCAGATATTCGTCGCGGTGTCTTTGAGGCTTTCCTCGACGGGGATCCAGCCGCGGATGGCGCAGATATTGATTGCCGCGGTCAGCGAACGGCTTTCGTCTGTGCCCACTGCCGGTTCGTACGCGGTGCTGTACGTCACAAAGCCGGCGTCATCTCCCGCCATTTCCTTGTAATATTCGATCGCCTGTTCAAAGGACAGGGTCTCCGTCGTCACACCGTAGTTGTCCACCATATCCTGCAGCCAGTAGTCGTTGGGATACTGGCTGTCTTTTTCCAGCGCATAGTTCAGGTACATGGTCACTTCTTCACGGTTGGCAAGCCCTTGGATGGCGCTGAGCGTGAGCGCTTTGTTGCGCCCGACTTCTTCGTTGATTTCTACGTCTTCGCCGACGACGAGAAGTTTTTTCTCCGCGTTCATCGTGGGAATCGGGAAATAGACCCCCCAGTTGTCATTCGTCTGGTTTTCCGATCCGGAATCCGAGCCGGTCCCGGAATTGGAGCCGGACGTCGTGCCACCGCCGCAGGCTACTGCTCCGCACAGCGAGAACAGAAATCCTGCCGCGAGAAACATGGTAACAAATTTTTTCGATGCCTTGTTCATATTTTCCTCCTGTTTTTATTTTAATCCGGAAAAAGACGTACCCTCGATGAAATTTTTCTGGAAAATCAGATACATCGCGATCACCGGAATCAAGGCCAGCATCAGTCCCGCCGCCATCAGAATCTGATCGCGGCTGGTGCCGAACATGGGCGAAAAGACCTTCAGTTTCAGTTGCAAAGTAAAGGAATCACTCGTTCTCAACACGATCATGGGCCAGAGATAATCGTTCCATGTCGCGGTGAAGGTCAGAATGCAATAGGTTGCGACGACGGGCAGAGACAAGGGAAGCACGATGCTGAAAATCCGGCGGATCTCCCCCGCCCCGTCCAGTTCCGCCGCCTCCAGAACAGAATCCGGAATGGTGTTCATAAACTGCCGTACGAGAAAGATTCCGAAAATGTTCACGATACCCGGCAGAATCAGCGCGGTGAGCTTATCCAGCATCTGAAACTTGATCACCAGAATATAATTGGGTACCATCAGCACTTCGCCGGGAATCATCATTGTGGCGAGCAGCATAATAAAGACAAATTTCTTGCCGTAAAAATCCTTCTTGCCCAGCACATATCCCATGACCATGACGACACACAGGCTCAGCCCCGTAAAACATACCGCCGTAATCAGGGTGTTCTTGAATCCCGTCGCAAAATCGGCCATCTTAAATGCTTCCGCATAATTGGAAAAATTGAAGCTCTCCGGCCAGAGCTCGATCACGCCCGGCTTGGGCGTAAACGAGAAGGGTTGCAGGGAATACACCAACTGGAGATAAAAAGGAAAGATCTGCGCAAACGAAAACAGAACGAGAATAATGATGGTGATCGCATTGACAACGAGCAGCGCCACACTCCTCTTTTCCGTTTTTTCCGCGGCCGTACCCTGTTTATTCATAAGTCGTTTCCTCCTTTCGGTTGGTGATCAGAAGTTGAACGAGACTTATCAGCAGTATGATGACAAACAGAATAAATGCCGCCGCCGTCGCGCGTCCCATATGCGTACCGCCGTCAAAGGCGAGCTTGTATATGTACAGCACGCAGCTGTTCGTCGCCCCGTCCGGCCCGCCGTCGGTAATCAGCTGCATGGGCCCGAGCACTTTGAGTCCGTCGATCAGCGAGAGCAACAGATTCAGCACCAACGCATTCCGGATGAGCGGAAAGGTGACAAACCAGAACCGCTGCCAGGACGAATTGGTCTCCAGCCGGCACGCCTCATCGTACTGCTTCGGGATATTCAGAATCGCGGAATAATAAATGAGCATTTTGATGCTGAACCCGAAGATGAAAGGCATGATCATCAGGCCGAAAAGCGCCGTGCTCTCCTGTTCCAGCCACGGAACGGGAGCTATTCCGAATACGCCGAGCAGCATGTTGAGAAGCCCGTACTCGTCCGACTGCATCACCTGTTTGGTCACCGTCGAGCCGATGATCGCCGAAACCAGCGTGGGCCAGAACAACAGCGCGATGAACAGCTTCTGGCAATGCTTCAGCTTGCTGATCAGCACCGCCATCAGAAGCCCGAACACATTGTTCCCGATCATCATCACAACCGTCCAGATAACGGTGTTCAGAAACGCCTGCCAGAAATCCTCATCGGTGAGCACTTTCACATACTGAAAGGTGCCGAACTTTGAAATTTTATCGATGCTGATTCTCAGGTCGGAAAAACTGAACACCAGCGCCATGATCAGAGGTACGACGAAAAATACTCCCCACCACAGCAGGGGAACGGACATCAGGGCATAAGCCCGCACCGTCTCTTTCCCCTTCTTTGTCATATTTTTCAAAACCGTCATAACCTGTATCCTCAAAATTCCTCAAACAATTCGTCCAACGTCTCCTGAACTTCCTTGTGGCCTTTGCTCATTGCTTCTTCGATCGTAGCCGATCCCATCACCACTTTCATATACATATTGGCGATTTCCGTTTCGATCGTGGGATATTCCGCCGAACCGGGCCGCTTCGCCGCCGTATACAGCGCATCCGTGAACGGTTTCCAGTTTTCGCTCTGGAAATAGGAATCGCTGACGGCCTCTTCCGTAACAGGCAGCGATTTCGCCTCCTTCGCATAGGCGATCTGCGTCTCCGTATGCGTAGAGATGAACTTCGAGAAATCCGCCGCAATCTTCATTTTGTTGGTATCGCTCTGCTTGGTCACGCACATGCTGTACAGGCCGATGATACTCTGCGCCTCCACGCCATCTTTCAGCGTAAACAGGTTCGTAACTCCGTATTTGCCGAGATTGGATTCGCTTTCCAGCAAATCGTACACTTTCCAGCACCCCATTTCCAGCATGGCCACTTCGCCGTTGTAGAAGTTCCCTTCATTGGAAAGCGCGGCCGACGCCCATTCGTTGTCGATGATTTCTTTCCACTGTTCCAGCGTCGTTTTCACTTCGTCGGAATTGAAGTTGGAATTTCTCAGATCATCAGACAAAATCTGTCCCCCGTTTCTTCCCAGCCAGGAAATAAACATCATTGCGCCGAAATTCCGGTAATCCACGCCCGTAGACAGCGAAAACACCTTGTTTTTCAGCGCAGGATTCTCCTGCACAAGCGCCGCAGCCACTGTCTTGAACTCTTCATATGTGGTGGGCACTTCGTGATCCCCCATCAGTTCCTTGTTATAGAACAGCGCCACGGAATTTGCGTTGAAGGGGAATCCGTACACCTTTCCGTCCAGCACGTTAGCGTCCACAAGATTCTGAATATACGGGAAATCCTCCGCTTCCCGGTCTCCCAGCACGCTCGATACGTCCGCCACGAGGTCCAGTGACGCCAGGTTCTGCACGTAGACATGGTCGATAAACGCAGCGTCGGGGAAAATCAGTCCGCCCGAAACGTCAATCTTATAACTGTTATAGAAATTGTCCTCTGCTTTCCATTCCACGCTGACTTCCACGTTCGGCCGCGCTTCTTCATAAGCCGCCACCGCCTCTTCCAGAATGGCGCGCTTGTTCCCGGTCGAAGGCAATGCGACCTTGATGCTTCCCGACAATGTCGTGGGGTCCTCTACACTCAGGTCGACGTCTGAAGTCAGATCCCCTCTGCCGCCTCCGCCGCAACTCGCTGCGGATACCGCCATCACTGCCGCCAACAGGCATAAGCCGATTTTCTTCATCATATTTTGAAATCCTCCTGTTTCAATGACTGTTTTTCTAAAACGTTTTATGCTTCAAAAAAAATTATGAAAATCATGAAAATTTTGGCATAAAACGTTTTATTTTCCATATAAAACGTTTTATTTAACACTTAATTTTATGCCAAAGAGCTGCTGCTCTTCGGCAAAATTATTTTACTGTTGCGACGGAATCACCGTCGATGATTTCCGGGTCCAGATAATATTCGCAAGGCTTGCTTTTGACACTGAGTTTTTCAAGCAATTCCAATGCTTTTTCCCCCAGCTTTTCATAGGAAAGACGAGCGCTGACCAAGGAAGGCGTAACGAACTCGAATTGCGGATCATATCCCAGAAATACGAGGGACACGTCCTTCCCCACCTGCAGATGATTCTTTTTACAATATTCGTAAACGACGCGCACCATATTGGGACTTTCCACGACAAAAGCCCGATATCCTTTGGCGCAGGCTTCCAAAAACAGGGTTTCGAGATTGTCGTTTTCGTCCAGCTGATATTCCAGACAATCCGTCTCGGAAATTCCCGCCCCTTTCAGAGCGCTGAAAAATCCGTCATGGCGATCTTTTGTCAGCATCCAGTTTTTATTACTGTTAAAAAAACAAATCTTTCTGTGTCCGGCTTCAATGAGCTTATTGGTCATTCTCTTGGTAAGTTTTCTGTTTTCGCAGTCGACGAAACTGAAATCCTTGCACTTCCCGACAAATACAAACGGCAGACAGGCATTTTCCAGATCCTTTGCCCGGAACTCGTCTTCCTGCGGGAAGAAAATAATTCCGGCATCCATCGGCTCGTGCCCCATGACAAATCCTGCCCGGAACTGCGCCTGCGTTACGTCCGTATAAACCAGTACCCGCTGCCCCTTCCTTTGGCACGTCTGCGTCACTCCTTTCAAAAATTCACTGTACGGACGAAAATTCTTTTCAACAAAGTTATATAAAAATACCCCGATGATATTTGTCTTCTTGGTGACCATGGAGGATGCCATCATATTCGGAGAATAGTTCAGCTCTTTGGCGACCCGCAGAACTTTCTCTTTGGTCTCCGCGCCGACGCTTCTGTTTTCCGTCAAGGCGTTGGATACCGTCGCCACTGACACTCCGGCATACTTCGCCACATCCTTTATCGTAACCATACAAATCCTTTCTAAAACGTTTTACATCCCGATTATATCACAGTAATTTCACTCTGTCAATACCTTTTTCAAAAATTTTTCAAATAATTTTTTATCGGGGAAAAACGCTTATTCCGAAATTTTCCGGCTCCATCTTTTCTCATTTTTTTTGCGATGACCGCAACCCTGCCCCCTCTAAAATTCAATTACACATTCTCCGTCGTACAATTAATCCGAAAAGATTGCGCAAAAAAGAAAAAACACAGCACTTTATAAAAAGATCCGCACGGAGTTTTACCTGCGGATCCTCTTTTTATGATAAAATCAAAAAGTCTGCCCCCGGCGGAATAATCCGTCCGACATCCGTATTTCTTTGAAAGTTGCGTCCGGTTCTCTTTTCGCGCACAAACCGCCTGATTCGGCCTTATCTGCAATATTCTCTAAATTTCGCATTTCTTTCCCCGACGCATACGCTTGACTGTATGCAAGGCACCATCCGAAAAGCGGTACCCTTACAATCGCCCCATTCCGGCAACCGAACGGCAATCAGCGGATCATCACAATCACCGTTACCGCCATGCCGACCAAAGAGAGCAAGGCAACAATTACGGCACAGATGGTATATTTGCTTTCTTCCGGATTAAAGATCGCGATAAAATTGCTTATCAGAAGAATCAATTGACCGATAATGCCATTGATAAAAGAATACAATGCGGCCGCTATGCAAACAATAAGCAGCAGCAACCCCGCGATAAAAGTCTGAGAAGACATCAGCTCCCAACTTTTAACCACTCCCCAGCCGACCAGCGCGCCCAGCGCCACAAAAATGATGTTTACGAAAGCATACAGAACTCGTCTTGATCTCTCCGCCGAGAGAATTTTGCCTATATGCCTGAAAAATTGCCTGTTAAACGACATGTTTCCGCCCTCCTGTACGAAAATCAGCAATCGTTCAGTCGGATTTTTTTGTTTATAGCATACTTTTCCGAAAAAGTCAACAGTCGAATTCTTACCCCTCCAAGGATTTTACGCGGTTCAGATCAGACGGAACTCTGAGTCGTAAAAACGCCGCAGCCCCTACTCCAAACTTTTTATTGAAAAACTTAAACAAAAAAATTTGCAATTTTCCTCAAATAATGTTGACGTGCTCTTTGTTTTATAAACTTTCAAACTTTCTGCGCCTTTACAGGCTGAGACTTCCGATTACCTACGAGACAAGAATTGAGAAAATTTCCGCCTGTTCCGCGTAAACCCCGGCAACCCGTCACCGGCCTGAGTTTCGCAAAAAAAGGAGAAAGCGACTCATCACCCTGCCCGTAATACACTGAAATTCCCGGAATGATTCAGAAATTCATCCAATTCATCGGCCGACCGGTTCATTTTCTGAAAAAGAGCGCTTGCAGTTCCACAACAGCGTCTTTCTGCGTTGTTTCTTGTTCTCCAGCCGGAACTTGTTCCGGCTCGGCGCGCTCGAACTCCTCTTTCATGATCTCGCAAAAATTTAATGTCTCCTCAATTTCTATCCCCGGACATTGGTATTTCCTCTTTTCCATTTTTCTCACTTCCTTTTTCCCTCTTCCAAACTTTTTCTTTTTATTGTCAGTTTTACCGAATTTATCGGTATTCATTTTTCATTATAAACAACATTTCTCGGTTTGTCAATAATTTTACTGAAATTTGTTGTAAAATTTTTATAGGAGGGATGAAATGATTTTACGATTAAAAGAACTCAGAACCGAAAAAAATTTCACGCAAAAAAGAATTGCGGAGCTGTTACAGATTTCCCAACAGACTTACAGCGATTATGAAAAAGGACGGACAAATCCGGATATAGCCACTTTGATTTTGATGTCTGATATTTTAGAGACGACGATCGATTATCTTCTAGGCAGAGAAAATGACTTCGGGAACATTGTAATTAAAAATGAAAACCAGGTCCCGCAAATATCCGCCGAAGAAAAACAACTGCTTGAAAATTTCAGAGCTTTGCCGGATGACTTGAAGCGCCGTGCGAAAAACTATCTGAAAAGTCTTTCCGACGCTGCCAGACAAGAAAGCCTGAGTCTGTTTCAAAAATAATTCTCAAATTCTCAAAGAGAAGCCGTAATCCTATATAGCAGGAACATTTTCTCTCAAAAACTTTATGTAAGATTATGCGGGCTCGTTCCTCTATGACTCAGAACCACCAGTTGATTCTATGCTTTCAAAAGTCCAAACTTTAGCAGGGGGGATATTCTCCTCCGTTTTTTCAAACTAAAAGCGCCATAAAAACCTTGCAGGTTAACGCATTAACGGGCAAGTTTTGCATAAATTTCCCAAAATACCGACAGCAAGAGTCAAGAAATTTAACTACTGATTTACGGACAATTTGCCCCCAAACACCCCCGGACGAAAAAAACGCCGATCCAAGGGGGGATTTTCACATAATTTCTTTAATGTAGACACAAAACCGTTGAAAATGTTATTCTTCAACGGTTTTGTTTTGGCAGTACAAAAAAGCTTTCAGTTTTTAATGTCCACATAATTCAAATAATCAGATGAATTATCAATCCTCACTTAGAAACTTGGATATATGAACTCCTTGTAATCTTAAAACATCTCCTCGAGTTGTAGGCTTGTGATTCTTGTCCATATAGATTCGGCTCTTGTGATATTTCCGTTCTTTTCTTTCAGTCAGTATAGAGTTTGCAGTTTATATTATCTACCTTGTTTAAATCTTTTTTCATAAACCCTAATAATATCAGTGCTTCTGCAAGAAACAACATCTTATTTTCTTTTTCTCTCCTTTCAATGACTTGTTTAACGCCTGCCATTTGAACTTTCTCTTCTTCTCCGTCCTTATATTCGATGAAAATATCACAAACGCTACCTTGCCTGTATAAGTCGCATCGTGCTCATATAACCTATTTATAATCACTAAGAATTCATTAAATCTTTTTGTTGGAGGGTTATAGACTGATTAAACGTACAACTGTACTAAGTTTTCTTACCGTTACTTTTATTCCAAGTTCTCGTTCTATATAGTTAATATAGAGCTTTTTCTTAACAGCTGTTTCGGGTAGATTAAATATAAGCACTTATTTCCTACAGCGAACAATTCATCTCCGAAATCTATATCAAGCATTTTCTTCAGCTTCTGTTCTGATGCACAGTCATTTGAAAAAACAAAATGACACATTGAAGCATTAAATCCTTTTTCAAATGGATTTTATCTTTGATTCAAAAAAGAAATTATTTTGTCTCCATCTGCTTGCCCTTGCGCATATAAATTTTGCATAGCTGTTTTATCGCGCGTAAGCGTGTCCACTCCGCAAGTATCTTCCGGCGCGACAATCAACAGTTTTCCCTCTTTTTCGTACTGTTTTGCAAGCTCAATCCCCTGATTGTATCTTTCCGCCCTGCATTCGAGTCCTCTCGCCGCTTGCGGATATTTTTTCCGTATAAATTTAGCAAGCCTCATATCCTTTTGCGAGGTGCGGATCGTTGCGCGCGGTTTTGTCAGAATAAGAACAACTCTGTCACACCCCTCTTCAAACGCTTTTTTTATGGGAATCGGATCACTCAATGCCCCGTCATAATAAGGCACTCCGCCAATCTCATACGGACGACAGACAAACGGTATGGCACAAGAAGCCTTAAAAACATCATAATCGTCTTTTGAAATATTGCTCTTTTCAAAGTATTTCGCTTCGCCGGTCAAAGCGTTTGTTGCCACAACTATAAACTGTGCCGAAGATGACGCAAGCGTAGCATAATCAAGAGGATTTTCGCCGTCGGAATTACTCAACGTACTATAAACATAATCGAGGTTTATATAACTGCCTCTTAAGATAAAGTTTCCCAGCCCCATATACTTTTTACGCAAAGTATATTCAGTATAAAAAATAAAATTCCTGCCATTTTGATGCGCAAGATAGGAGGCTAAATTTGCACTCCCAGCTGATACTCCGATTGCCACGTCAAAACAGATATCCTTATCAATGCATTTGTCAAGCACTCCCGCCGCATAAATTCCGCGAAGTCCGCCTCCGACATCTACAACTGCTGTTTTCATACTCACCTTTTCCTGCCGTATTTATAGAAACAGTTCGCAATTTTTTCTTTCCGAACACGCTTTCTTTAACATCGCATTTACTGCGACTAGCATAACTTTATTTACCTTTCTTGCCTGATTCGGACATACGGAAACGCAACGCATACAAGAGATACACTTTGTTTTATCTACCTCAGCAGGATCTTTTTTGTCGATTGCGCCCGTCGGACAGTTGACAGCACAGATACCGCACTGCGTACAATTTTTATTCGGCTTTGGCACGATTCCCCCGCCGCTGCTCTTTTTATAGGGACGATTGCCGGGGATATTCGGTACGGAAACATCTCCCTTTTGCAACTTTTCCTTGATTTTTTGCGCAAAATCTTGTAGCATTTTTCTGTCCTCAGAGTCAGGACGACCTGCCGCGTATGTACGCGCAATAGAATGTTCCGCCACTGCCGCAATCGCCCCGCCTATATCAAACCCTTGCAATTTTGCAAGATCTTCCAATTCAACCAGCGTATCTTCGTATGCTCGGTTTCCATAAACGCAAACCAATACCGCTTTTGCTCCATTCGCCTTTACTTTAGACAGACGCTCCGCTGCTACCGCCGGCACTCTCCCTCCGAACGACGGGACACCGACCACGCACAAATCCTCTCTTCCGATTTCAACGGAACAGGCTTTATCGCTAACAGTAATATCAGCCTTTACCACTGTTTCCGACAACGCTTCCGCAACAATATCGACAACTTTCTTTGTTCCGCCTGTCGGGCTGAAAAATATTTCAATAACTTTCATTTTCTTCTTCCCTTTATTAGAATCGTATTACCACTTTACCATCGGTTTTTCCGCTTATAACCAAACGCAATGCTTCATTGATTTCGTCTATGGAGAAATTATGAGAATCCACCGGCGGCATAATTTCTCTCTCCTCCACGATTCTCGTTATTTTTTTCAATTGCTCACCGTCAGAACGGACAAATAGAAACCGGTACGATTTCCCCTGTCTTTCAGCCATACGATCGAATTTTCTTCCTGCAAGGGAGAAAAGCATCTTCTTCACTCCTTTTATTCCGTGACTGACAGCAAATTGTTTGTTCGGAATACCGCGTAAACTTACGATCCTGCCGCCCGCTTTTAAAACAGAGAGCTCCTTTTCAAATTCACTTGCTCCGAGCGTATCGATGATGTAATCGACATTTTTTATCACAGAACAGTAATCCGTCTTCTTATAGTCGATAAACTCATCCGCACCTGCCGCAAGAATAGAATCTTTTGCTCTCTCGCCACCGGAAACAACGACATTCAATCCGAGCGACTTTGCAATCGGCACCGCCATCTGTCCGAAACTTCCGCTTCCGCCGGGAATAAAAAGGCTTTCTCCCGACTTCGCTTTCAATTCTTCCGTAATTGCCTGATATGCAGTAAGTCCTGTTAGCGGAATTGCCGCTGCAACATCAAAATCATAATTTTGCGGCATTTTGGCAACAGCGTCTTTCCGAACAGCAACATATTCTGCGAGCGCGCCGATCCTTTCGATAGGAACACGCGTATAAACTCTGTCCCCTACCGCAAAATCTTTGACTTCGCCACCTACTTTTTCAACAATTCCCGAGCACTCGTTTCCGAGCGTAAGGGGGAATCGATAATTTGCTATCAGCTTTACCGCACCTGTCATGATAAGAATTTCAAGCGGATTGACAGCCGATGCTTTCACTTTGATCAGTACATCTTTTTCTCCTATATACGGCTCAGCTATATTGCGTACTTCTGCTTTAATTTCCTTTGAATACTTATCAATCTGTACTGCTTTCATTTTTGCCCTCTCTATAAAAACTTGATTTTTTTTTATATTTAATTTATAATAATATATGTAAATCTTGAATTGACATCATTAGTATAACACAAACAAGATGTAATGTCAACATTTACATCAATACTTTTTAAGGAAAATTATATGCAATTAAGTATGAAATGTTCCATCGCTGTGCACTGTCTTATTTTTGCACACGAGGCAAAAGGAATCGCAAAAGTAACAAGCTCCCTGCTGGCAAAAAGTACGGGATGTAATCCTGTGATCATAAGAAATACGTTCAGTGCACTGAAAAAAGCCGGGCTTATCACTGTTGCGCTTGGAACGGGAGGCGCAGAACTTGCAAAAGATCCGAAAGATATCACTCTATTTGATATCTACTCTGCATTGGAACCGGATGGGCTTTCTTCTATCATCGGCATACATGATTGTAAAGAAAGAGCCTGCCCCGTTGCTCAGAATATCGGTTTTGTTTTGCAAGAACCTTACGAAAAAATAGAAGAAAGCATAAAAGTAACCATGCAAAGCATTACCTTAAAGCATCTGATCGATCGCTTTCATCAAAAAGTTTGAAATGAAATGAGTCACACCCCTATTTAAGGAAAATACAAATCGTTTTAGAAGGATAAATATGGATTTATTATCAAAGATAGAAAAGATTGCATCCGACCTATTTTTTGAATATGGTTATGTTGAGATCAAAAATTTAAAATTTTATCAGGAAGTACGAACAATTTGCGAACAAAACTCCTGTCGCAATTACGAAACTTCCTGGGCATGTCCGCCGGCAATAGGTACCCTTTCAGAATGCAAAGAACGAGTAAATCATTTTAATAAAATGTTATTGTTTACCCGAAAATATGAATTAGAAGATTCTTTTGATTTTGAAAGCATGGTATCCGGATTAAAAGATTTTAAAGATTGTGTCGATATGTTTCAACAAGAATTAAACGCCATTTTATCCGATTATCAGTTGCTTTCGAACGAAGGATGTGGAAAATGTAAAAAATGTACATATCCTGATTCTCCCTGCAGATTTCCCCAACTTCTCCATCATTCTTTAGAGGGATACGGATTTATTGTCAAAGAACTGGCCGACGAAGCTGGCGTGCATTATAATAATGGCCCTAATACTGTTACTTATTTTGGGGCTTTGCTGTTTAATGAAAATTCTTCAAACTGTACTACATCCGTTTCAATGAATGGTTGAGTGAACGCAAAAAATCTTAAATTTAAAATAGAATTTATATTTTTTAGTTCTTTCTTAATTAGAATAAAGATAAATTGTAAACCTAAATGCAACACTTGACAAGATTTTGTTCAAACAAATCTTGCGGTGTCTGGTAATGCAAAACCTTTTTGGGCCTGGCGTTTATAAGCGCCAGGTTCTTTTTCAATGTCGCAGGACTTACCCTTGACAAGTTTCTGCAATTCTCTGCGCAATCCGTTCAGGTTTTCGTTTTTTCCTTTCTGCCATGCGCAATACGGATCGGCAAAGTACATATCGCAGCTTAGCGCTTTCTCATTTCCCTCCAACATGCAAACTCGCTATCCCGGTCACACGTTATTGTCTTTACCGCTTCTTTCGGGTATTTGGATAGAACGGAGATGATCGCTTTCGCCATCGTTTCTCCCTTTCTGTCCGGAATCTTTATTGCTGTATAGTATCTTGTCTTTTTCTCCGCAAACATGGCACAACATGCTTTGCTTTTCCCTCGCCCCGATATCACCTATCCGCTTCCCGATGTCCGGATTGTTTGCGGCTGTATACGCTTTTATCCCTTTTGCGGATACTTTTTCCCGTCGTGAATCTTCCGCTGTTCCCCATTCTTTTGCGCGTTTTCCCTTTCCTGCGCAGATTCTTTAGGGTAGAACGCAGAAAGTTCTCATCTGTTCGGTGATATATCGTCCTGAACGATGGTATTTTCATTCCGCAAGGTGTGTTTGCTATCTGTTCGGGAGACTATGTCTGCGATAACTTCTCATCTATGTATTCCAATACTTCTTGTTTCCAGAACATTCCGCGGTGGCGGTAACTGTTCCGCAAGTTGCTTTTCTTTTGCGCCGTATACGGATAATATCTCGGTATATCTCGGAAAAAACGTACAGTTTCTCCTCAATTCCCTCGATACCGAATTTATATTCCCGCCCAAAAATCCTGCGATTTGCCGATAGCTTTTGCCTTTTACATAGTATTTTCGTAATGGGCAGCGCTCTTCTAAGGTAAAATGTTTACAGTTCATACAGATCTGCTTGGCAAAATTTTTGTTTCGCAACTTTATTTTACCACAGATTTGTATGAACTCCTTTTTTTCCTTCATGTGTTGCACTTACTAGTATAATTCACCCTTGCGAATATTTCGCAAGTCCTTTTGAGTATTTTCCCTTAAAATTGAAGTAAAAAGTTATACAAAAAAACACATTTCAAAGGCAACTGCAAAAATCGCTTATAAATTAAGGAAACCCACTGATACCTTACTTTTCCACAGCGACCAAGGAAGCAATTATACTTCGACCAAGTTCAGAAAATACCTGAAAAGTATCAATATCACGCAATCATTTTCAAATCCAAGAATACCTTATGACAATTCCGTTATGGAATCGTTTTTCGGAAGTTTTAAACGCGAGGCATTATACCGCTATCGTTTCAAGACAGAAAAATATTTCTTTCAAAGTGTAGATACATACATGACTTTCTATAACGAAAAAAGACCACATTCTATTCTTATGAACCAAACACCTGCCAAGTTTGAAGACAAATATTTTAGCACGTATAAGAGAAATTTTGATTCCGAAACTGAACAGTTATAGTTCGAAAACGAAAATGTTAATTTGTTCTCTTACCGAATTTTGAATTTTTCCTGAAAAGGTGTTCAGTTTGAAAGAAATTCCTGCATTGCAAAAATATAGTCGAAAACTTAGTGTTTTACAGGGAAAATCAACATTTTCGTAAAAGAAAAGACCTTGAAACTGAACACTGATGGTTCTAATTTCAAGGTCTGTTCACATGGCTGCTCCTGTCAGGCTCGAACTGACGACACTCGGATTAACAGTCCGATGCTCTACCGACTGAGCTAAGGAGCAATTTCCCGGTTGCCGGTTAAGGCAACCGTTCTTTTTGAAAAGTGGCGATGACCTATCCTCCCGGTCAGTGTCCCGACAAGTACTTTC
>OBKR01001320.1_pt1 | contig 21926 bp, 19 predicted proteins | sample 1518991 | NCBI WGS metagenome assembly OBKR01 (sample SAMEA2452117, study PRJEB22498) | human gut metagenome | biome: human feces; feature: human gut; material: feces | place: Australia | collected 2012
ATATGCGCGAGTGTTCTAGATACCGGTCGATGATGCCGTGTATGCGTATGTTATGGTTCAGTTCAGGCAAGTTGGTATATAGAGAACAGTTGCCTCTTACCAGAAGGTCGACAGGAACTCCATGTTCGGCGGCCTCGTATAGTTTCTTCACCATCAGTGTGTCGGTGATATGATTGATTTTCATTTTGATGTATGCCGGTTTTCCTGCTTCCTTATTCCGGATTTCATCGTTGATGAGGCGTATGAATTTTTGTCTCATCTCGTTGGGCGATACGAGTAGTTCCTTGAAGCGGATAGGAGTGTAGGGGCGCTCAATGAATTCGAAGACCGATTCCACATCCTTTACGATGGGGCGTGATGCCGTCATGAGCATATAGTCGGTATATACCCGTGCGTTTCCCTCATGGAAATTACCCGTACTGATGCATACTATATCAGCTCCGGTACGCATGGTGATGTGTGTAATCTTGGAGTGCACTTTCAGTCCTTCCACTCCGAAGATTACATGTATGCCGGCATCCTGCATCTTTTTAGACCAGTCGATGTTTGAAGCTTCATCGAAGCGTGCCAATAGTTCGATGACTACGGTTACCTTCTTTCCGTTACGTGCCGCACCAATGAGAGCCTTGACTACCTTGGAATCTTTGGCCAACCGGTACAGGGTGGTCTTGATGCTTTTTACCTCCTTGTTGACGGCGGCTTCCTGTAATACTCTGATATAGGAATCGAAGCTATGATAAGGTACGTGAATAAACCGGTCGTGTGAACGGATGAGTTGAAGGATGCTGTCTGTTCCGCTAAATTCATTTTTAACGATAGGTTGCCATTTGGGATATTTCAAATCCTTGCGTCCGCAATCGGGGAACTTCATGAAATCCTTATGGTTATGATATCGTCCGCCCGGGAGGATGGTATCAAGCTTATCGAGGTTCAGTGAGTTCAATACCTGTTTGGCCAATCCTTTCGGCATGGCTTCATCGTATAATACACGCAAGGGTTCTCCTTTCTTACGGCTCTTTACTCCTTTTGAGATTTTCTGGAGCATGCCGTTACGAAGGTCATTATCGATTTCCATTTCGGCATCTCGGGTGAATTTGAACGAATAAGCATCGAAGTGAGTATAATTCAGACCACTGAATATCATGGGAAGGCAACAACGGATGGCATCATCGAGATACATCAGATAGCTTTTTCCATCCTTGTCGGGGAGGCGTACGAAGCGTCCGCATGTATTTACCGGTAATTCGATAAATGCGTATTCGGGCTTTTTCTTTCCGCTTCCGTCTTTATACATTCTGATGGCCAGATAGATGTTTTCGTCATTTTCTATATCGAGTTGCTTGATGGTAGAGAACCATACGGGGATAACCATTCCGTTTAGATTCTCGCGATAGTATGAACGGATGAAATCCAGTTGCTCTTCGTTGGCTTCCTTGTCATTTATCAGGTATATGTTTTCTTCCTTCAGCTTGTTGGTGATTTCCTGAATGGCCTGTTCGAATTCTTTTGCGTATTGGGCATTGAGTTTGTTTATGTCTTTGAGAATACTCAATGCTTCTTCGCGGTCGTCTTTTGCTTCTTTGTCATTACACTCTACTATACGGCTTAGCGAGGCCATGCGCACACGGAAGAACTCATCCAGGTTATTTGAATATATTCCTAAAAAGCTCATGCGTTCAAGTAAGGGAACGTTTTCTTTTCTTGCTTCCTGGAGAATACGATGATTGAAATACATCCAACTTATGTCTCTTGGGAGATAAGTCTTGTTGTTTTTTAGCTTCATATATGACGCGATTTTTGAAACTTATACTTGTTTATATTTATTGGCCTATTTTTATGCAAAAATAAATGTGCGATGTTACAAACATGTTAAATTTCGGTTACGTTTCTGGGAGGTTATGATGAGAAAATACCAAGACGGAAAAAATATCTCACCCGCGTGTATGAGGTGATGATTTATTGTTTCTTCTTTTTCTTTTTTACTTTCTTTTGCTTTTTCGAACTGATGGTATCGTTCTCTTTTTTCTTCTTGTCTTTTTGTATGAAGAGTTCTTTCCAATGGGTGAAATCACGTTTGAACAAGATACCTATACCTTGTGTGGTAAGGGTGGTTTTTGAGAAATAGCGGTCATTGGTCTGGTTATAACCTTTCAGGCTGATATCTCCTGAGGGAGTGAGTAGCCATTGCACGTCGAAATCACCGATAAAGTTGGTGGTCGACATCTGGTTTTCCCGATATCCGAAGTTTCCGTTAATGAGTAGCCGGTTATTGAGTAACCGTCCAGAGAGCATACCTTCTATTTCCATATCGGTCCATCCCTTATCGCCGGTACTCAGGTTGGTTCCGAAGTTCCACTTGTTACTATTGATAACGTTCGATAGCATGTTGTTCAATTGGCCCGAGAGGGTAGAAGAGAGCAATGAATTCATGGCCGATGATTGTCCGTCATTGCCATCATTGGTATTATTGCTATAGTCATACGTATAGAAACGTCCGATACCCAGAAGATAAATGATTTGCATTTCCATCTGTTCGTCCGTGCTGATATAGCTTTTTACGATATCGCGTTCTTCTTCATCGACGTTTGGAAGCTCCAGGTCGAAGTGAATGGTAGGGGTAGCCAGATTTCCGCTCAGGTTAAGAATACAGTTTACCTTGACCGAATTCTGGTTGAACGTGGCGTTTGGTGCCAGGTCTTTCAGAGAGGCCGAGTTGACGGTATATACGGCCTGAAGGTTCATGTTTCCGTTTTCGGGCAGGCCGCTAAAGGTTATGCTTCCACCGGGCTGGAGTATAAACTCCTTGTGTATCACGTCTTGCAAGCTGAGTTTGTATTTTCCATGATCCAGTGTATATGTTCCGTAAAGTCTGAAATCACCTTTATTGAAATAGCTGGTCTGGAAGTTTCCTCTTCCCCGTGCCACGGCATAGTCGCCCGATACGGGGTCAAGTATAACTTTTACGTCGGCATCGGGAGTAACCTCCAGTTGGGCATTGATATGAATATTGGTATTTTCTTCTATCAGGCTATCTCCTTGAGATATATCTTTCGTATTGTTTATTTCGTCTTTCCATTTGGGACGTGGAGTCTTGTCGACAAACGTGATGAATCCGTTATCGGTAATATCGTCGGCACTTCCCATATTATAGATGAACCGGGTGTTTGTGCCGGTACGGATATTAGAGTCTACGTTAAGTTCATTTCCTCCTCCGTGAAGCTGGATGATACCCGTTCCGTAGAAACTTCCGTATATGGATGCTTCCGTGTCATTGGGTGCATCATAAAGAAGCAGGTTGTTTGTATTGAACGTAAAGTCATAGCTGAAATCCCCCAGATGGTTATGTGCGAGTGTTCCGGTTATCTCACTATTGTTGTTATCCTTATCCTTCATGGATGCCTTATGGAACTCGATGGCATCATGGTAGAAGCTTACCGAGTCGAAGCGCAAGGCATACTCTGTGCGCAAAACGCCTATTTTGGCACGTGCATTTCCCTTGATATTACCCAGAAGGTTGAGTTGGTCGAACGGTCCATACAGGTGTAGCGGACCGGAAACTTCGCCCGTTACCTTATCGAATATGCCGGAGGTATATTCATTCAGGAACTCCAGGTTACTGTTTTGCGTATTGATGCGCAGGTCCAGACTATCTCTTTTGGGAGAGACGAATCCGAGAACCGTGGTGCGTGAGTTTTCTCCTCTTCGTATATCGGCGTCAAGGTGTATGTTTCCTTCCTCTTCGTTCCATAGTCCCTTGATATCCATATCGCCCATGATACCCTTGTTAAAGGCAAAGTCTTTTATCTTCAGGTCGGCATTGAGCGAAGGGTTTTTGAGCGCTTGTGTCACGATAGCCCTTCCGCTGGCCATTCCCCGGAAGTCGACGGGGTGGAACTGGAGGATGTCAAAGATATATTCCAGCTGGATATTATTCAGGTTGACGGCCAGAATATCCGAGCTCTCTTTCGTCAGGTTTCCGTTGATGCGCAAGTATTGCTTGTCATGTTCGAAACAGAAGTTGTTGATGGCCACACGGCTTGAATCTATTACGATGTGCGATTGGCGCAAGTGCCATATGCTATCATTAATGATAATGTCCGACGGCTGGATATTTACGCGGGCATGTATGAATTTGTTTTCGGGTGACGTAGGCTTGTAGAAGTTGGTGATGGCCGAAATTTCTCCACTATACGTAATGTTCGTATTGTTTCCCCAGTTGACAGAGGTGGTCAGGCGGTCATCGTATGCCGACATTTTCAGAGAGAGGTTTACTTTGGCTTCATCCTCCATCTGCTTGGTGATGCGTGCAAAGGCCTGCAACTCGTCTTGAGGATTATCAAGAAGAATCATGCTCGATTCGTAGAGCGTATTGTCATACGTAAAGCTTGGGAAATACCCTTCGAGCTTAATCCGGTTATTCCGCTCGTTGAAATATCCCTTGAGTGTTCCCGGACTATGAATAGTGAGTGGTATTTGAAATACCTTGCTCAGGATAGCCGTATTCTTGACATAAAAGTCGAACTCCAGCTGATTGCTGTTTTTTCTCTTATTGTTCTTGTTGGTTTGCCGACCGGTTTCTACAAACGAAGGAAGATAATTATTCAGCAAATTCTTGAATCCGTTTACCAGCGTTGAGAATTGGAAACGTCCGGTAGCTTTTCCGTTGAGGAAATCGGATGATATGGAAATCTCCCGTTCTCCTTCCTCCTTGAGTTGCGAAGTAAGGTTAAACCGGTTCAGATAATAATACTTTTCGGGTGAAATCATAATCATGCTGTCTATCTGTACCGTTCCCGTAATGTTATCCGGATTCTTACCGTTCAGATTGGCATGTATTTTCCCCGAGAAATCCGTATCGTCATATTGTTTGGTCAGATTCAGGGCGTTTGGTTTCAGATGGTCAATGATGGCCTGTATGTTGCAAGTAGCATTAGGCCGGTTGGTATTGATGTCACCTTCTATCTGTATGTTCACGTTCGGGTCGTTTATGGCAAGCTGGCCCTTGTATCCTCCGTTCCGGCTGGTAGCATTGATGTCTATCCGGTTATAATAATACTTTTTGTATTCAAAATACGGTATGTTTCCCTGGATATTGATTTCCGGATATGTCTGGTTCATCTTTCTTCCGTTGATGTTCAGATTCAGGGCTACGGAGCCCAAATCATTATTGTTTATGAGCCGTCCGAGTTCGAAGCCTTCGGTTTTCAGGTGCCCGTGAATGTTTTTCACCTCTCCTTCGTTGATATTCAGGGTCAGGTCACTGGTGAGTGAGCCCAGTCCGCAATAGAACGAGCCCTTCATCTGTAAGTTCTTGAACATGCCCCTCACGTATCCTTCGAACGAGACGTTTCCCAGACGTGTAAGTACGGGCGATGCCTTGGCTTGCAAGTTCTGGGCCAGAAAGCGCATGCCGGTACCGTTAATGGTAAATACGGGCATGTTACAATCGATGAAGCTCATTTCAGGATTGAACGGATAGCGGACGCGGCAATTCGATTCCACCAGGATGTCATTATTGTCTGAATTGAGCTTGAATTTCGATAGCATGATTTCCTGAGCGTTTCCGCTTATCTTCGCGTTCAGGTTGAGCCGGTCGGCGAAATGCTCCATGGAGGGGATAAAGCACTTCAGGTCTTGCAGGGTGACGTATGAGTCGTTTATTCCTCCTTTAAACTGAAGGGTTTTCAGAACATCCTTTGCGTTGAGGTCATACGTGGCGTTCAGGGTATCCAGTTCCATTTTCGAAGCCGGAAGCTCCAGATTGAACCGTGAGAGCGTGAATGCCTCCCGGTTGGCCACAAGCTTGAAGGCCAGATTCTTCAGGGCAAACCGGCTATTGTTTTCGTTAAAGCTCAGCTGGCGTACGGTAGTATTGATAGAGTCGTTGAGCAAAGCCTTGAGTGAGATATTGACTCTCAGCTCGTCCAGGTCGATATGGTTGGGATTGAAAATGCCCGGAGTCTTTTCGGCCGAGAGAAGGTCATACCGGATGCGTGAGTGCCTGATAAGTATTGAGTTGATGCGCAGGTTGATGTCTCCCGAAGTACTGGTGGTATCGTCGGACGACAAGGCATCGATGATAAACCGGTAATTGGGTTGGCTCAACGAATCTTTTTGCGAGAGATATATTTGCCCCTTATAGAGCTGTATGTTATGGATAACCAGTTTGCTTCGTACCAGTTCGCCCAGGTCGAACTTAGCCGACAGGCGCGGAACTTCGAGGAGAGTATTCTTCTGCTGGTCGGCGATGTATATGTCATCCACGATGATACGGTTCAGAAGTCCCAGATTGACCCGTCTGACGGATACTTCGGTATGAAGCAGGCTGCTTAGCTCTCCGGAAACCAATAACGCTATCTTTTGCTGGACGTAAGGGATGTTCAGCAATACCATAACGGCTCCATACAGACTTATCAGGCAGATGAGGCCGACACGTATGATGTTATTGAGTTTCTTGATAGCTTATGTCTGTTAGATTATTTAAGAGGCAAAAGTACGAAAACTAATTCGTATACGTAAGTGCGAAAACCGTTTTTTCTGACCTTTTCAGTTGAAATGGTTCGAAAAAAATGTAAAAAGTTATGTGAAGAAGTATATTCTTTTTAAGTTTGCAAAAACTATAGAATCAAAAGTAATTTTAACCTATGAAAAAATCTATCCTTTCGGCATGCCTGCTTACTTGTGTGTTTAGTGGTGTGCAAGCACAGAACGGAGGAATCTCGGACGATATGCTTCGCGAAATCAAGAAAGCATATGCCGGTACTCCTTCAGACAAAGCGCTTATGAATGCGATTACGGCCAATGATATCCGTGTGCTGGCCGTGAACCATGAGAACAAAGCCAATATTGACACTTATTTTAGTGACAAGGTGATTTCACGCGGAATTACTGACCAGAAGTCATCTGGCCGTTGCTGGTTATTTACCGGTCTGAACGTAATTCGTTCAAAGATGATGGCCAAGTATAACCTCTCGTCACTTGAGTTTTCACAAAGCTATAACTTCTTCTGGGATCAGCTTGAGAAGTCAAACCTCTTCCTTCAGGGAATCATTGATACCAGCAAGAAGCCGATGACCGACCGTGAGGTGGAACATCTGTTCAAGAACCCTCTGAGCGACGGAGGCCAGTTTACCGGAATCATGGACATCGTGGGCAAGTATGGAGTAGTGCCCAAAGAGGTGATGCCCGAAACCTTCAGTAGCAACAATACCGCACAGATGGCCAACTTCATCAAGCTGAAACTCCGTGAGTTCGGATTGCAACTCCGTGAGAAGGCTGCTGCCGGTGCCAAACCCGCCGAGCTGGAGAAAGCCAAGACCGAGATGCTGGGTACCGTATACCGCATGCTGGTGCTCTGTATGGGCGAACCGGTGACCTCATTCGAGTGGGTGATGCGTGATGCCGACGGCAAACCGCGTGGAGAAGTGAAGACCTATACTCCCCAGTCGTTCTTCAAGGAATATATCAACGAAGACTATGTAAACGACTATATCATGGTGATGAACGACCCTTCACGTCCTTACTGGAAAGTTTATGAGATAGATTATGACCGCCACTCTTATGACGGACACAACTGGTTGTATGTAAACCTTCCCGTAGACGAAATCAAACCCATGGCCATTGCTTCTATCAAAGATAGCACCATGATGTATTTCTCATGTGATGTGGGTAAGTTCCTGAACCGTGAGAACGGAATTCTCGATATCAACAACTTTGATTATGACTCTTTGTTCGGTACTACTTTCGGTATGGACAAGAAAGAGCGCATACAAACCTTTGCGAGCGGTTCTACCCACGCCATGACTCTGATGGCCGTTGACCTCGACGCTAACGGAAAGCCCAAGAAATGGATGGTTGAGAACAGCTGGGGAATGACCGGACACAAAGGACATCTGATTATGACCGACCAATGGTTTGACGAATACATGTTCCGTCTGGCGGTCAACAAGAAATACGTTTCGGCCAAGGTGCTTGATTTGCTCAAGAACGAGAAACCCGTCAAGTTGCCGGCATGGGACCCCATGTTTGCTCCCGAAGACTGATCCGTGTTTCCGCCTGATGGCGTAAATACGTGCTTATAAAGAAACCATTCAAGCGTAGCCGAAGATATGCATCCGCATTCCGGTTACGCTTGAATTTTTTTATCCTTTCCCGTGCATTTCAGAGAGATGAGGCCGTGGCGCGTGGCCAGAAGGAGCCATATCAGGGCGCCACATGCTTGCACTTCCCGCTCCAGGTATCAATGTCAAGGCGTATGATTTCCGTGCGGTGAAATGATTTGGCCACATATTTCATGCCGGTTTCCTTATGGAGCGGAGCATACTTCCCTATAAAGAGCTCCAGTGCCTTCATGCGTTCAGCTTCGGGCAGAGATATACTTGCACGGCATGTGAGCACGATGCTCTCATAATTGGCGGTAAACTTGGTAGGGAGTACCTGCGTGTGCCCCACCACACAAAATGATACCTGAGGGTGATGTGCCATACATCCGAGCTTCCGTCCTTCGGGAGCGCAATGAATGTATATTGACTCTTTCCCGTCCCACACAAAATTGACCGGTATGCCGTAAGCATCACCTTGAGGGCTTACCATTGACAACACTCCGTATCCTCCGTTTTCAAGAAGGTTCAGAGCCTTGTCCTCATCGAGCAGACGGTCTTGTCTGCGCACACATTCATTCTGATATTTCATATTGCGGATAGTTTCTTTTCCGGTAAGGAGTTATTGTCTGTTTCTGAATTCCTTTTTCTTGTTGAAGTTGAAGCCCACGTATATCTGCAAGATGCCATACGTATTGTTTATCCAGAATCTTTTCTTATGATAGTCATACGTATGAGCCAGGAGCGAGGCACCCACATAATACTTGGCATTATTATAAACGATGGCCGCGCGGGTTATAACGTCGAAGTTGACACTATGATACGTCTCGGCATCGTATCCCTCTTCTTTTGAAGTGATGCCGGCCTTCTTGTAGGCGATGGCAGGAGTTACCGAGAGGCATGCCAGGCAATTCTTGGCAAACACCCAGTTGTAGGCATACCCGAAGTTGAGGCTATAGTCATGATACCGTATCTTCTGGAAGCGGAGGCTAGGCTCCAGCTGACTTATCAGTTCGGGCGGGAGTTGCCTGTAGTCGAACATGAGCTTGTGCGTAGAGTAGGAGAAGCCCGTGAGAAACGAGCCCGCACTCTTGCGCTGGTTGGTCGACTGGCTGAAAGCCGCCGGATATGAGAAGCGCCGGTTATTGAAGATGTAATACGCGTTGATGCCCATCATGTTCACCTTCAGCCCGTCAAAGCGGAACTCCTTTCCGATGTCCTGGCTTCCGATGTCTTCAAATCCCGACAAACCTTTCACCTTGAAGCGGTTTCCGCTCTTCAGGTAATAGAAGTCCACCCCCACCTTGGCGCTATAAAGGCTCAGGTTATATTCCGTTTTCTTGCTCTTGCCCTGTTTGCTTCCGAAGATGTCGTCCACGTCGACCGACCATCCGAGGAATATCCACCTCCATCCGAAGTAAGCCCCCAGTTTGCGGCTGGGACTTGGTGCAAAGCTGATGCTCTGCTCATGCGTTCCCGTGCTGGCTATCTTGTAATACTCGTATGAGCTCGACGTGTTGAGCATGAACGTAAAGTTATACAAGTTGGGGCTGATGTAGCGCGGGTCGGGATTATTGAAGTCAAAAAATCCCACCACTTTAGCCAGCCAGCTCTTTTTGGGAGGAGCCAGAGTGCTGTCGGCCGGCATGCCCGGCAAGTCGGTGCGGAGCACGGGTGCCGATGGGTGTGCTTCGCCGGTTATGGCCGGCATGTCCGTTGAGTCGGTACGGAGCGTCTGGGCACAGATATCCCGTGGATGCAAGGCAACCAGCGTCATGACCGATATGAGTACGAGGCGTATAGTCATTAAGGCACAGGGTGTATTGAGTTCGTTTTTTCTTTTCGTATTCGTTTTTTTCTTTTCATCATTCCGTTTCCTGCCAGGATTCCGCGCTACTCCCGTTTCCGGAGAAAAGAGAGAGGCCAATCCTTCTTCTTACAATTTCCCCAGAATGCGGTCTATCACCCAGTTGGTAGGCGTAGCGCTCACTCCGTCGCACGTACATATCGACTTGTTCTGCAAGTGCTCTACCACCGCTTTGATGAGCGGATACTGGATGTTTTCGGGATTTTCGAAACTAATCTCCTCCCGTCCTTTCAGTGTATGGAGTGCGATGGGCTGGAACGAGAATACCGAGAAGCATATCATGCCCTTGTCACCGATGATTTCTATGCGGTCTTCCTTGGCCGATTCGTGCGCCACGAAGCACCACGAGCCCGAGCCCGGCAATCCCGATTCAAACTTGAAGCATGCGCTTACCGAGTCTTCGGCCGAGTAGAGTCCGCCCCGGTTGCTGCTATATCCTTCGGCTTCAAGAATGCATCCGAATATATCCTGAAGGATGTCTATCTGGTGCGGAGCCAGGTCATAGAAATATCCTCCTCCGGCCACTTCGGCATTGAGTCGCCAGGGCTGGTTGATCTTGCTGCTATCCAGTTCGTTGGCCGGTTGGGCAAATCGTATCTGCACGTTCATCACCTTTCCGATGGCTCCCTGGCGCACCAGTTCCTTCACCTTGAGGAAGTAAGGCAGATAGCGCCGGTAATAAGCCACAAAGCAGGGCACTCCCGTTTCTTTTGATATGCGGTTTATGCGGGTACAGTCTTCGTAGCTTGCCGCCATGGGTTTTTCTATGTATACCGGTTTTCCGGCTTTCATGGCCATGATGGCATAGGTGGCGTGCGACGACGGCGGTGTGGCTATGTATACGGCATTCACCTCAGGGTCACTGATAAGCTCCTGTGCGTCAGTATACCAGCGTGCTATGTTATGGCGTTCGGCATACGATTTGGCCTTTTCTTCCGTCCGGCTCATCACGGCCACCACTTTTGAGCCTTCTACCTTGTTGAATGCCGGTCCGCTTTTCTTCTCGGTCACGTCACCGCATCCTATGAATCCCCATTTTATCATAGTTTATAAATATGTTTTTGATGTTACAAGTTTAAAAAATAGTAGTCTGTTTCTTGCAAAGTTATTGAAATTACTTACTTTTGCCTATATATTATGGCAGATTTTTAATAATTAAAAAGATGGACAGTATAGAAAAATTAATGGTATTTTACAAATACCGTGGCTTTTCGAGCCGTATGTCTGAGGGTTTCAGATTCCTTACCAAGAATATGAAGGTCATTCTCAAGACCAGTCTTTGGGTATTGCTTCCCATTTCGCTTATACAGGCATTGGTTTACAGCATGTATGCCGAGTCGGTGATGGAGTTCAGCACCATGGCGGGCAAGACTCCCGACGCGTTGCAGGCTTACGGAGCGGTAGCCGTCCAGCTCCTGCTCATATGGCTGGTAGCGTTTGTAGGTTCCGTGTTGTGGGGAGCTTTGGTCTTCGGCATGTTCCGCAAGTACAGCATGCTGGGTTATGTGCCTGCTATGAGCATAGGTGCCTGGTTTGCGTGGACGCGTCGTGACATCTGGCGGTTCTTCCTGTGCCTTCTGTTTGTGGTCTTCTTTATCGTGATACTTACGGCGCTGAGCATCATGTTCATGACCCTCAGTGCATGGACTCTGATAGTGGTACTTCCGTTATGGATATATATGGGTGTGATTCTGGCCATTTTCCCATACTTCTATATTATGGAGAGCAATCCGTTATGGAGCGCTTTCGTGATGGCCGTGCGCAAGGGCACACCCTCGTGGGGAGCCGGTTTCGGCATCTGCGTGCTGGGCATGATTCTGGCCGGAATATTCGGAGTGATATGCTCGTTGCCCTCAACCATTACGCTCATCATTGACTACTTTGTGGCTCTCGGAGGGCAAGACGGCGAGGTGGCCCAGCTTCCGGCCTATTACGGAGTGCTGAAGTTTTTGTTTTACGCCCTCTCGATGTATGGCAGCTATCTGCAGATGCTGATATGGGGAGCACCTCTGTTGTTCCACTACTCGTCACTGATGGCGCATGACAAGGAGAAGGAGCTGGCCGATGCGCTGGCCGAGCAAGAGCGTATGAAAGCCGAGCAAGAGCGTATTCAGGCACAGAAGAAGCGCGAGTCGGAGTTTCTGAGCGGTTCGTCATACAAGCCATTCTAAGATTCTTCTTTCATCATAACTTTTTATATAGATTTTCAGTTGTACCCGGCATGCACCCTTTCGGGGTGTGCATGACCGGGTTCTGTTTTTTTCATTTCACTTCTATCCATACTCCCTCGCCGAGGTCTTTCGCCTCTACGATGCGTTGCTTTACACGCTTGAGCCAGATGCGTGAGTCGAGCACCATGCCCGGTTTCAGGTTGCGCCCCACGAGGATGCATCCCTCGGTGTCACGGGCGGTATTTCCGGCATGAATGCGTATGCCTTCGAACATGGGCACTCCCACGAGCAGGGGAAGCCATTGCCCGAACCTGGCCGACCACGTGATGACCACCGGATAGCGTCCTTCGGGGATGGCCGTGCGGCCCTTCACCTTGCGTCCCGGGCGTTGCCAGCCGATGTCCCGCCACGTGGGTTCCAGCGTGTCGCAAAAGTGCTTTCCGTCTATCATGAGTCGGCCTATGGTATAGTTTTTCTTTCGGGCTATGCGTTGAAGTATCATTTCCATATATGCGCAGATGTGTGTTTAAGGGGGTTATACATTTTCTGTTTTTTCGGGTGCCGGAATGTCTTTTCCGTCACTTCTGAAACGTAATTTCAGGTATTTGTCATTTGTCACAATTGTCACGTAACGGCGGTGCACCCACTGGCGGAGCATGGCACCCGTTCCGCCGGAGTCCATTCTCATGGCCTGGCGCACCCTCACGGCATCGGCGGTGGTAAACTCGTCGGGGAGCATTTCGAGCAGGTTTCTCCGTCCGGGTATGTGCCGTTCGGGTTCGGATGTCTGTGCCTCTTCGATGGCCGCTCCGAAGAACTCCATCTTGCACCACATGTCATAGTGAAGGCTCCAGCGCACGAATTCCTCTATCGACTTGTCCCACCGGCATCCGTTGGCCACGTAGAGCACACATGCCTTGAGCCATGCGATGACGTTGGCACGAAACGACAGATTCTCATACACGCGGCTTTGGCTGAGGCGTGCATACTCGGCATTCTCGTCACGCAGCTTGCGTGCCAGGCGGAAAGCCTGCGGGCAGTCTATGGCTCCCGTGGCGCGTGTGAGGTTTTCTATGTAAGGGCGCAGCTGCTCGTCGAAGTCGGCATCGTAGGTGCCATATACCGGCATGTCGGCTCCGATTTCGCGTTCGGGGATGGTGCAGAAGTTGATGCGCGATACGGGTCCGTCGGTGAGTACGTGTGCGAAATACCGCTTTCCCTTCTGGATGGTGGTGGCAGCATTCCAGTTGAAGCGTATGGTTACCTTTTCGGTGACGCTCTGCGTGCCCACGCGCGTCTGTCCGTAGCGGTTGCCCGGGTCAAATGCCAGACACATAATCTGAAACTGCTGTCCGGTGCGTCCGTTACCGCGCAGAGAGTCAAACTGGTCTATCTCGTTGAGCTTCGTGTACAGAAAGTGCCCGTCGGCTTCGGCCATACGCATCACGAAGGCAGGATTGGTCATGTCGGCATCTATTTCCTGAATCACCAGTCCCTCTGGTCGCTGGCGCTTGTCCTTGTTGGCCCCTTTTGAGGTAACCTCCAGCTTCCACAGGCGTTCGCGCCTCAGGTTTTCCTCATCGCGCCGGCGTATGTCGGCCATGATGCGGTTTATGGGTTCAGAGATGCAGTCCTTTCCGGCACCCGTGCCCGCCATGAGCACGTTCATGAGCGTGGCCTCGTGCTCCACGTTGTCAATGTATCTGAATTTCACCTTGTGCAGATGGGCTGCCAGCGAGGGGAATACGGCATGGGCCACGGCGGGGCGATACACCTCGGGCGTGCGGCTCACGAGCAGACGGATGAGCGCAGGCAGGCGTGTGGGCATGGGCGGACATGAAGAGCCCTTGGGGAATGGAGAATCTTCAGGAAATGAAGAATGAAGAATGTCGGCTTCGCTTCCGGATGAAGAATTTTCTTCATTCTTCATTTTTAGTTCTTCATTTTTTACGGTTTCTTCATAGCGGATGATTTTTTTCAGGAATACCGGCATGGAGTAGAAGCGTGCGGTGCATGCCGAGTGGATGAGCGCGCGCATCTCTTCTTCCGAGAGACCGAAGCGGGGGATGATGCGCAGAAGCAGCTCCTCATCGCCGTCGGTAATGTAGCGCAGGTGTGCCGCCAGGCGGTGCAGACGGTCGTTACGTTCGCCCTGTACCGGTGTGCCGCCCGTGCGCCTGAACCACTCGCCGATGATGGCAGAGTAGGGTATTCCCTTGAAGGCAAGCTCCTTGTCCGGCGCTTCGGGCTCATCTTCCGAAGCCTCGTTGCCGGATTCCGTGCCGTCATGTTTGTCTTCCGTATTTTTTTCGTCAGAAGGCTCAGCCTTTGCCGTTCCGTTTTCGGGGGCCGACTTATGGGGTGCGGGTTGCGCCGTGCCTTTCGGTCCGCCCTTGCGTGAGGAAGCCATGCGTTCGGCAAAGAGAGCGGGGCGGTCAATGTAGAGAATATAGTCGGCCGGTACGGCAAACGAGCTTCGTGCGTAGTCTTTCACGCTTGAATCGTAGTGTGCGTCGCCGAGGCGTGCCGACATCCAGCGTTGTGCCTCTTCGAGTGTCATGCCGCCGGGGATGACGAAAAACAGGCGCAGCCCCTCGAGCGAAGGAGTGATGTGAGCCAGCACGATGCCCAGTTCGGTCACCCTCTTCGCCACGCGGCTCTCGAAATACGTGCGCGGCTCTTCCAGGTGGTCGATGTCATACATCGAGAGTCCGCTCGGCACGGCATCGGCATTCAGTCGCCGTCCTCCGGGAAAGGTGGCGTGCGGGGTGAAGATGGGCAGCATCTTCTTGCGTTCGTTCTTGAGCGTGTCAAAGTCCTCACGGCTCATTTCGCCCCGGTGCACGGCTTCGAGCGCGTCGGCTATCTCGGCACAGATGCGTGTCACGAGGGGCGATTGGGTGACCTGCTCGAACAGTTCGGGAGTGCATGTGCGCACCACCCGGCTTCTTACGTTGTTTGATATTCCAAAACTCATACTGGTGGGTTGTTTTTAGGTGTTTTTTGTAAAATGTTTTCTTGTTGGCCTATGCGGCGCCTCACGTGTGTGTTTTTTTCAGTATCCCATGCGGTCGAACACATCGTCTATGAAGTCGCTGGCCTGCCGGCTTTCGTTGGCGATGGCTTCAGAGGGTATCACGTTCGCCTCGTCGAGGCTGATGTTGAGTGTGAGGCGTACCCGTTCGTCGCATACGGTAGCCTTTCCATGTCGGAGTCTGATGTATTTCTGTCCGCGCCGTAGTTTGGGGCGTGCATGTTCGTTGAAGTTACCTTCGGTGGGCGTCACCAGTCCGATGGTGCCCTGCACCCGTCCGTGTTCCGACATGAGCCGGCGATAGGTGGAATCGGAAATTTGTAGTGTGATGTTCATGATTGGGGTATTTTTTTTAAAGGAGTTATAAGGAGTTATAGGGAGTTATAAGGAGTTATAAGCCAATAGTTTTTTTTGAAGGAGTTTTTTTTAAAGGAGTTATAAGGAGTTATAGGGAGTTATAAGGAGTTATAAGCCAATAGTTTTTTTTGAAGGAGTTTTTTTAAAGGAGTTATAAGGAGTTATAGAGGGAGTTATAAGGAGTTATAGGCCAATAGTTTTGTTAATGGGAGTAATGCAATGAAGGAGCGACATTGCCAAAGTATTGGCTTTTAACTCCTAGCCTGCGATGCAGGCATAACTCCTTTTAACTCCCTCTAACTCCTTCCCAAGAATAACTCCCTTCTCCTATACCATCCTTGTAATAAAAATCTGGTTCTCGAATCGTTCCTGTCCGTTCTTGTCGGTAAATCGTCTTTGGCGGATGGTTCCCTGCATGCGGTGCGTCACCGAAGTGTCAAAGTCGGTACACTGGGCAGCCATGTCGCCCGTCATTTCGGCATAAAATTCGTCTATTCCGTTCGAGAGTACGAATCCTTTTGAGTAGAACACCCGGTTCTGTCCCTGACTGTCGGTGTAGGGTCGGCTCTGGAGCGGCCGTTGCTCAATGATGGTAACAAATAATTCCATATGTCTTTTTTGATGGTTAAGAGGTTGGAGGCGGCAATATGCGGGCCCCCGCAGACTCCGTGCGATGCATATCTTTTCGGTGGAGGTCTGCGTTGACAAAGGTAGGAGGGTGGGAAATAAAAAACCTGCTACGTAGTACGTACGGTGTAGCAGGTATGGGGTGTGTGAAATGATTCTTGCGGGTGTGAGGGGAGGAGGTTATTCTTTAATGTTGAGAGCTTGCATGAAATGGCACATTTCGCTATATGACACATCGTCACTATCAGTATTGTCACGGTTCTGGAGTGAGTGTTGGGGCAGAATCTGAAAATCATTACCGGCGAGTGCGCGTAATGATTCTATATAATATTTTTCGGTTATTCCTTCGCCAATGACGGCTATGGCTTTTCGTAATGTTTTCATATCGTTATTCCTCCCAGATGAGTGTTGAACCCAGATGTGGTTTTGCTCCCAGCTTGCCTATGCGGTATGCATTTTCGAGCGATACGTTTTTGTGCAATCCCAGCGATGAAGCGCGGTATAGCAGCGTTTCGGCCGTTTTGCGTTCTTTCTCGGTAAACCATACCATGTCACGCCTTATCATCCACTCTTCCGAGAGCAGGCTCAGGTTGTGGGTGGTGCAGATAAGTTGTGCGCGGTTGGGCGTTTCGAGCATCATTTTCAGGTAGTGCACCAGCAGGTCATAATGCAGGCAATCTTCTATTTCGTCTTTGAGGCATACGCTCTCGCTCTTCTTCAGGTCGAACAGCATTCGTGCCAGGCGGAAATACATGAGTGTTCCGCGCGACTCCATTCCTGAAGCAATGGGAAACGAGTGGCCATCGGCCTTATGCTTGAAGAGTATTTCGGTGCGTGTCGTCATTTTTCGTATTAAATCCTCATCAAGTCCGTTAAGTTTCATTTCGTCAATCATCTGCTCGGGCAGATCCACGCGTATCAGGTCAAAGTCGGTGATGTTGATGTCGGCCTTGTTGAGCATTTCAATAATCATAGCCTTGAGTGGCGGGTTGGCCTGTGCCTCGCGTGCTATATCGTATATGTCGTCATGTTCTCTGTCTTCGTGCACGCATTGTTTTATCCATCCGTAGAGTTCGTTCAGCAGAGGGATGTCAATGCTTGTCTTGTTGAGGGTAGCAAGCACCGTATGGTTGGGCAACGTGTTTGTTTTCAGCTGATATCGTTCGTTTGTTTTTACGTTGACGGTACTTCCGAAGCTGATTTCTCCCTTTTCGTTCCGTTCATAGAGTTTTGAGAGCACTCCGGCGGGTGTGGTATACATCATTTGCTCACGTATGATTTTCGTTTCGTTGTATTCCACGTTATATTCATATCTCCGTCCCAGTGCCCAGAATACGATTCCCAGCCGGGTAGGTTCGCCTTTGCGCAGGGCAAACGGGTTGTAGAAGGGGATGGGTGTGTGCTCTTCGCGCTGAGGTTTGAACAGGAGGTTCCATATGGTCTGTATGGTGAGCAGCACGTTGGTCTTTCCAGAAGCGTTGGCCCCGTAGAGCAGAATGAGTTTGAGGAGGCGAAGACCTGGCTTCACCTCCACACTTACACTCTCAAGGTTGGTCTTGTCGGAGGTGGCTACGAATGAAATCACCTGAGGTGCACCTATTGAGAGATGGTTATCTATAGAAAGTTGTTGAATCATGGTGTAGGGGTATTTTTAGTAAGTTTTCTACAAAAATACAGGTTATATTTTTATAAAACAATATTCGAGGCGTAAATGGATGTTGTTTTCTTCCGTCTTTTAGATTTTACTTTTTTAGGTGGCCTGTATTTTTCTTTTTCCATGCAAATTTTCAGACTCACGTCGACATCACTTCTAGTGTCCGCACTCCATGTCTATGTAATACTTTTTGAGATTACCAAATATTTGACATCATTTCGACATCATTTTTTTAGGTTCAGACTCACGTCGACATCACTTCTAGTGTCCGCACTCCATGTCTATGTAATACTTTTTGAGATTACCAAATATTTGACATCATTTCGACATCATTTTTTTAGGTTCAGACTCACGTCGACATCACTTCTAGTGTCCGCACTCCATGTCTATGTAATACTTTTTGAGATTACCAAATATTTGACATCATTTCGACATCATTTTTTTAGGTTCAGACTCACGTCGACATCACTTCTAGTGTCCGCACTCCATGTCTATGTAATACTTTTTGAGATTACCAAATATTTGACATCATTTCGACATCATTTTTTAGGTTCAGACTCACGCCGACATCACTTTTTTCACCCGTTCCAGGAAAGCGGCGGTTTTGCGTTGCTCCATCCCCTTGTTGAATGCCGTGCGGAGCGTTTCGGGTTTCATGCCCCAGAGTGCGGAGAATGTCTGCCATACGTGAGCGATGTCCAGGCGGGTGGCGAGGCAAGAAGCCAGTACACCCTTCTCGGCGTTGGAGAGGCCTTGCGGTTGCCAGTCTTCATTGAGTACGCCCGCGCTCACCATGCGCTCCATCACCTCGAGTGCCAGCGGAGTGGAAAGCGATGGGAATGAAGAACCCTTTGGAAATGAAGAATGTCGGCTTCGCCTCCGAATGAAGAATCTTTTGGGCATGAAGAATGGAGGATGTCGGCTTCGCCTCCGAATGAAGAAAATTCTTCATTCTTCATTTTTAGTTCTTCATTTTCTACGTTATCATTGTTTTTGTACACATATTTCTGTGCCACGAACTCTACGCCCGTGAATGTGCCTCCGGTAATCACCGGTCCGCCTTCGGTATGAATTTCTATTTTTGCTTCACTCATGATGGATATGATTTATTTTCTGGGTTTCAAACTCAATTCCGCTTTCAAACCGTCCGCCCACGATGGCAGTACCTCCGTGCGTATTCACATGCATGACGGAGTGTCGTAAAGTCTGTGCTTCAATCTTGGCATCGGTGCCCCGTCGGAGGCGGTCGAGTTCATTCTGAAAGACATGCTCATGGCAGTCATTGATCCGTGCCAGAACCAGTTCGGTAGTTTTCATGGTATCTACATCGAGCTTCAGTGCCTCGTCTACCAAGCGATGTACTAATGTTGATGTGTTCATAGCTTCACCTTTTTTGTGCCATTACAGGATTTTTCTTTACTCTCTCTCTTGTCTGAATTCTTGCGAAATTGTTTTGAATGAAGTATGTGTATTTATTCATTTGTTCTCTCCTATGTTTTGTAAAGTTGTTGTATTTGATTGTTTTTGTTAGCTGAAACCATTTATGCGTATCAAATGGTCATTTTGCCGATGTGTGGCAAAGTTAACGAATATTTTTAAAAATAGACAAATTGTTTTTGACGTTTTTTTAAATCGGATGAAATCTTAGCGTTACAAATGTGACAATTGTGACAACGTGACAATTAGTAAAATGAGTGTGCGCACTAAAAACGGTTATATTATATATATAAATATATTTATATATATAATATAATCTTAATTACTCTTTTTTTCTCACCCCGTTTGTGACAATTGTCACGTTGTCACATTGTCACACGTCACGCTTTGGGGGGATTTTGGGGAAGGAGTTATTCTTGGGAAGGAGTTATTCTTGGGAAGAAGTTAGAGGAAGTTATAAGGAGTTAGAGGCCGATAGTTTTTTTAGGAGGTAAAGAAGGTAAAGTAGTAAAGAAGGTAAAGGCTTTACCTCCTTTACCTTCTTGTATACTGGTATACCGATTCTAAAAGTATTGGCTTTTTAACTCCTAGCCTGCGATGCAGGCATAACTCCTTCTAACTCCCTCTAACTTCTTCCCAAGCATAACTCCCTCTAACTCCTTGGAAAATATACCTCCGCGCCGCGCGAAACATGGTTCTGACCCGCGCGCGACGCCGACAGATAAAACGTTGGAAATAAGATATGTGCATGTGATGAGTGAAAAAAACTCCAAATGTTAAACGAATTTCACACTTTAGCCGCACCTGTTTTTGTGCTCCTTTGGGACGAAGCATATACATTTGCACATGTAACCCCTCAGAGAGAGAAAACTGAATACTAACTCAAAAACATGACAAACTATGGCTACTACTATTGGAACACTGAAGTACAGACTTATGCAGATGAAAAATCCGCAAAACCCCGACGGACCGAAGAAGTGGTACGCTCGTGCCGTACAAGACCGCACGGTGGAGTTTGAGGACTTCGTGACGCACATGGCCGAACATAACTCGCCCTACTCGCGAGGCGTAATACACGGCGTGCTCATCGACATGCTGGCCTGCCTGCAGGAGCTGGTGCTCGACGGAAAATCGGTCCGTCTGGGTGAACTGGGACTCTTCTCGCTAGGCATCTCGGGACAGGGAGCCGATTCGCGCGAGGAATGGACTACCGCACTGGTGGACGACGTGCACCTGAACGTGCGAAACACACGTACCTGGAGCAATGCCGAACTCCGCAAACGATGCCGACTCTCCGAACTCAATACTTATGCCGATGCTTCGGACACTGGCTCTTCGGGAGGTACTGAAGAACCCGATGAGGAGGGAGGAGGAGGACTTTGATTTAGAGGAAGGAGTTAAAGGGAGTTAGAAGGAGTTATCGTCCGCGGGCGGACTTGGGAGTTAGAAGCCAATACTTTTAGAATCGGTATACAAGTATACAAGAAGGTAAAGGAGGTAGAGTCTTTACCTACTTTACCTCCTTTACCTCCTCTAATACTTTTCCTTTCTTTCCCTCCTTTACCTCCTAAAAAATACTATTGTCCTCTAACTCCATATAACTCCCTCTAACTCCCTCTAACTCCTTCCCAAGAATAACTCCTTTAAAAAATTATTACCATGGAAACAGACAAAAAACTAAACGTATGGAAACTGGTGATTCAGACACTCATCACCATCCTCACCGCCATAGGAACCACGCTGGGAGTGACCAGTTGCATGGCGGGATGAGGTAAATGCACGCACACAACAACTGAACCGGAAAAGCTGGCCGGAGTATCGGGCTTCTTCATCATGAGGGGTAGGAAGAGGCGCGATGCTCCGGCTCTTTTTTTTGCCCGTCGGCTCCGGCTCTTTCCGCCCCCTCTGCTCCGCCTTTTTCCTCCCTTCTTCGGCTTGGCACAAAGTTTGTTGCCCTGAATACAGACAGATAAACCCTATAACGAAAAAAAAGATTATGGAAACATTTCAAGACGTAATTTCGGGTGAAGACCTCGTACTGGTGGATTTCTTTGCCACCTGGTGTCAGCCCTGCAAGATGATGCACCCCGTGCTCGAACAGGTAAAGGCCGCGCTGGGCGATAAGATACGCATTATCAAGGTCGACGTAGACCGCCATCGTGATACCGCCGGAGCATACCGCATAGAGTCGGTGCCCACCCTGATGCTCTTCCGTAAGGGTGAGATGCTCTACCGCCAGAGCGGAGCCATGTCAAAGGCCGACCTGCTGGCTTTGCTCGACCCCTTCATGCGTCCGCTATGAATATAGTGCTGGCCATCGACTCGTTCAAGGGGTGCCTCACTTCGGAAGAGGTGGAAGACACTCTCGCACCGGTGCTCCGTGCGACGGGGGCCCGGGTGCATGCGCTCCCCATGTCCGACGGGGGAGAGGGGATGCTCCATGCCTTCATAGCCGCCCTTGACGGACGGATGGTGGAGCTTACCGTGCACGACCCTCTGATGCGTCCGGTACGTGCCTGTTACGGACTGGCACCCGACGGAACGGCCGTCATCGAAACCGCTCAGGCATGCGGACTCACCCTTATACCTCCGCACCGGAGGAACCCTCTGACGGCCTCTACCTATGGGGTGGGCCAACTGGTGGCTCATGCCTTGAAAAACGGATGCCGGCGCTTTATCA